>Ga0265797_10000646_pt1 | contig 63084 bp, 65 predicted proteins | sample P2T30metagenome_FD_192433 | JGI IMG/M metagenome (GOLD analysis project Ga0265797, IMG submission 192433) | Plant litter microbial communities from East Loma Ridge, Irvine, California - P2 T30 | ecosystem: Environmental > Terrestrial > Plant litter > Unclassified | place: USA: California... | reverse complement strand
CACTGGCCTCGGCGCGGGTATCGAGGCCGCGCTGGCGGCCGGGGGTGGCGCCGCTGGGCAGGGGCTGGCGTTCGCCCGTGCCGGGCTGGAAGCCGCCATTGGCGCTGCTGCCGGGGCTGGGGGTGGTGCGCTGGCGGTCGGGCTGGCCGGTGGCACTGGGCTGGGGCGCGCCGGTGGGGCCAGCCGCGTCGTTGGGTGGGGCCGCGCTGGGGTCGGGGGCCTGGCCGGGGTGGTCGGTACCGGCTTTATCGGCCGGGGCGGGGTCCTGGCCATTTTTATCCTTGGTGGGGGCAGGTTGCTTGTTGGGGCTGGTGGCGGGGGTAGTGGGGTTGTCGGAGGGCGGGGGCAGGGCGGGGTTGTCGGGCTGCTGGTTGGCTAGGTACTGGCTCAGCAACTCGTAGTTGTAGCGGGCGGTGGCATTAGCGGGGTTGAGCTTGAGGGCCTGGCGCAGCATACCCAGCGCCTGGGCCACCTGCCCTTGCTGGGCCAACAGGCCCGCGAGCTGCTGCCGTGCCGCGCTACCCACGCGGGTGGGCACGGCCGGGGCCAGCAGTTGTGCATACGTGGCGCGGGCCGCGCTTACCTGCCCGGCGCGCACCTGCGCCTGGGCCAGGTTGAGCAGCAGCGCCGGGCGGGGGCCGCCGCGGCCCGCCAGCGCCACGGCCTGCTGGTAGTAGTACACGGCCTCAGTAGCCTGACCGCGGCCGACGGCCGCCTGGCCCTGAGCCTGCGCGGCGTTGTGTTCGCGCACCTGCGTAAGCCAGCGCCAGCCCGGCAGGCCGATGGTCAGTAGTAAAAAGCTTAATGCCCAGGCTTTCATATTTCCAGACGCAGTACGCGGACGGTTAATAGGCTGTCAATCAAGAGGAGCACCAAGGCTACGCCAAGGGGATAGCGGTAGCGGTTGTCGGCCACGGCCACGGTGCGGGTGGTGGCGGCGCTGGTGGCGGGCGGCAGGTTGCGCAGGCTGGTGAGGAGTGTGGGTAGGCCGTTTTCGCGGTCATTGAGGGGCACGTACTGGCCGCCGGTCTGAGCGGCTACTTGCAGCAGCGGCGCCTCGCGCAGGCGGCTTACCACGGGACGGCCGCGGGCGTCGCGTAGGGCAGTTTTGCCTCCCGGAGCCGGCACCGGCCCGCCCGCCGCCGTGCCCACCCCGATAGTGTAGACGCGGGCCCCGGTGCGGCCCAGGGCGCGCAGTACCGGCTCCAGGTTTTCGCCAAAGTCCTCGCCATCACTCACCAGCACGGCGGCTACTGTGCGGGGCGGGGCGGCGCTCGGGCCGGGCGCAGTAGTAGGGGGGGGGGCCAGCCGGGATAATAACAGGTCGAGTGGGGCGCGTAGCGTAGTGGGGCCAGCCGAAGTAAGGCGGGTACTGAGGGTGGTCAAAAAGAGTTGCAGCGAGGCTTGGTCATAGGTGAGCGGGCATTGCACGTAGGCCTGCGAGCCAAACACGATGAGCCCCAGCCGGTCGGCCGGAAAGGCGGCCGCCACTTCCTGCAAGGCGGCCTGGGTGCGTAGCAGGCGGGTGGGGGCCACATCGGCGGCGTCCATTGAGCGCGACACATCCACGAGTAACCATACATCCTGGCCGCTGCTGCGCACTGCCTGCTGGCGCACGCCCAGCGCCGGCCCAAGCCAAGCCAGCAGCAGCAAGGCGCCAGCGGCAAGCCGCAGCGGCAGCTTCCAGGCTAGCCGGCGCGCCCCTAGACCTAGTAGCCGCCCCAGTCGTTGCGTGCGCGCCGTGTAGCCCACTAGTAGCAGCAAAAGCAGCATAAGCCCGGTTGCGGCCAGGGTAAAATCGGGGTAAGCCCAAGTGAACATGAGTGCAAAGGACGGATGGGCACGCGTAAAATAGATGGCCGGGCTGGCTTATTGGCAGCGCACTTGGTTCCATAACAAGTAGTTGCCTTGTCAGGGGTGAAAAACTTCCCGAAAAGTTGCGGAAAGTTTGTTCAGTTGGACATATCTTTGCAGCCGCTAAGACCCACAAAGCCTTGGCAAGCCACCTGCACGGAGAAGTGGGTGAGTGGCTGAAACCAGTAGTTTGCTAAACTGCCGTAGCTCTAAAGGTTACCGGGGGTTCGAATCCCCCCTTCTCCGCTAAAAGGCCCTCTGCACCACGCAGAGGGCCTTTTTTAATGTGGTGTGCGCGTAAGTGTGTGCGCTGAGGGTGAAATCTGCCCGTAATCCAGCGGATTTTAGGCGAGATAAGGCGGGGAGTTTAGGGCATCACCCCAGGGGCTTTACGGCTTTGCAGCAGAATTACGAGCGATTCAGCAGCCACAAGGCCAAAGAGGTCTTGGCCCTCATCGGCGCAATGATAGAGGTTGAAGCTACCCTCATCCTCCCGACGCTGGGTCAGCAAGGTGCAATAGTTGAGCCCCCAGTATAGCTGCACCACGGGGAAAGGAGACAGAAGGCATAGAAACCCATTAATAATAATTGCACTATAATGTGCAACGTCCATAAAATTAGTAAGTGGTATTACATGAAACTCAAGTCACAAATTTCGTCTGTTTGTCCTTTTTAAAAGCTGTAATGAAGACGTGCTTTGCATCACCTCTCACTGACCTGGGCGGCTCTTCAAACTTCTTTTCTTTTTCCACAAATGGTAGACCCTTCCTCTGATGTTCTTGCATGGCAAGTGTTTAATGCACTTGCGTTAACAGCTATTATCTTCTTTGTAATCAGATATTTCAAAAAGAGAAGTAGTGGGCACCTGGTAATTCTTTGCGCACTTGGACTCGTCACGCAAAGTTGCTCTCATGACGATAAGCGTGAAGACCCTACTCCAGCAGTTAGTAAATCAGCTAATGATATAGCACTGGGAGAAGTGGTCGTTATAGGTCACCGCGACATACTGCTGCCTATGGCGTATTTTGAGGATATGAGTTCAGGAGACCAGTCCGGCTTTGGCGGTAGCAGTCGTGGTGGTGGCGGCGGCGGCGGCGGTGGCGGCGGCGGTGCTGGTGGTGGTAGTGGTAACGGGCCTGGCATTCCTAATGAGACCTCAAATGATGACTCCGGAAATACTCCTTATATCGACCCACTAGGAGATATTCACGTGTTGCGTTTTAACTCAGGCCCAACGCTAACTCACAACGTCATGATTGTAGTCAATCAGGGACAGATTACAGACGTAAAATCTTACTACAATGGCTTAACTGTAGGTAGTACCTATACCCAGGACGTGTGGACGCAAAATAGCTCCGATGGTGTGCATTTCACCTTCCAGTTTGTTTTCCACTTTAGTTACACCTTGTTTTTGGAAGGAATAGGTGAAGTATCAGCAGGAGCCCCCGTTACAGCGACTGGCACGTACAACGCTAACACTGGAGAAGGGACCATTAAGTATAAGCGGTAGTTCGCCCGTTACCTCTAACGTGAATATATAAAGGTCCAATAAGTCAGCTACTTAGCGGGTCTTTATGTTTGACTGGGTAAGGCATGCCGATGCGCCCAGTTGAAATACCCCCACGGAGGAAAATCAAAAGCCTACTCCGTAGATAGTCAAGTATAATCCAAGAGAAGCCCCGACCAATCCGGCCGGGGCTTTTTGTTGTAATGTAACGCGAGTACGTTACTTAACCTCTGGCCGCTCTGTCCGGCTTTGCAGCAGAATCACGAGGGCCTCGGCAGCCACGAGGCCGAAGAAGATAAAACCATCGGTGGCGTGCGTGTCGTGGCCGGTGAGGTAGAAGGCCAGCCAAATAATCACAGCAAGTACGAGCAGCAAAATACGAAGTAGCATGGTTGAAAAAGGAGTTAGTGAAAAACGAAGAGCTTAAGCAGCACAGCGGTCAGGGCGCCGGTTAGTGTGCCTTGGTAGAAATGCGAGTCGAGCAGCAGCGGCGGGCGCAGCGGGCGGGCTAGCGCTACTCTAGCTGCCTGCCGCATCCGCTCGTAGTCGGCCGTGGTGGCAGCGGCCCCGGCCCGGCAGCGCCGCTTTTTTGTGCCTATTAGATAAATTGAATGCTGAGTTTATTAGTATTGCTAATATGATTGGTATGAGTATTTTAAGAAATTTTTGTTTCGACTTGCATAGCGTAGTTTCGCATCCTTTCAATTAGGCTGAAGGATTGTGATTATGACGGCATCTATACTCTACACCTATCTAAATGCAGTTGGTAGCATCCACGCCACCGGAGCGGGTACGAGCGAAACATCTTTTTATGGGCCACTAGAAAGTCTTTTTAATGCAGTAGGCATTGGATTACGACACCCTGTAATGGCTGTGTCGCAACTAAAAAATAGTGGAGCTGGGCACCCGGATTTTGGCCTTTTTGCAATACCATCCAAAGGGGCGATGCCCAGCAACTTTGCTGGCTTAACACCTGACCGTGGCGTTTGCGAAGTAAAAGCACCAAGCGCTGATTTGCATAAATTAGTGGCTGGAAAGCAAGTGAGTAAGTACTGGCAGCATTACAAGCAAGTGCTCGTTACTAACCTCTGGGAATTTGCCTTTATCGGCGAAGATGTCCAAGGCAAGCCTGTTACACTAGACTACTTTCAACTAGCAGCTGACGAAGCACAATTCTGGCGACACTGCTTGCTAGCTGACGCATACCCAGTAGCTACGCAAGACGCCTTCCTTTCCTTTCTAAGTCGGTGCCTGACTCATGCTGCCCCTCTCGACCAGCCACGGGATTTAGCTTGGCTGCTAGCCTATTTTGCCCGTGAAGCCCGGGACTTGCTGGAAACGGCGGACTTTCACGCTTTAGGACCTTTACGCGATGAGTTGCAAGAAACCTTACGCGTCAAATTTGAAGGGCCTAAGGGCCGTCGCTTTCTTGCCGCCACCATTGTACAAACCCTCTTTTACGGTGTCTTCTCAGCTTGGACACTCTGGCATCACGAGAAGCCTGTTCGTGGTGACAACTTTGATTGGCGTACTGCACCCGACTACTTAAGAGTGCCCACTCTACAAGCACTGTACGAAAAGCTCGGGGCCATTTCAGTTGTAAACAAACTTGGGTTACGTTCCCTGCTTGACCGTACGGGCCTCGCATTGGCCCGCGTTCGGCGCGACAGGTTCTTTCGTCGCTTTGAGCAGACGGAGGCTATCCAGTACTTCTATGAACCATTCCTAGAAGCGTATGACCCCTAACTGCGTAAGGAGATGGGGGTATGGTATACCCCACCGCAACTTGTGCGGTATATGGTCGCTCAGGTAGACCACGCTTTGCGGACAGAACTAGGTATTGAGGACGGATTAGCTTCTGACGATGTGCATGTGTTGGACCCATGTTGCGGGACTGGCACTTACTTACTCGAAGTACTTCGCTTGATTTATCGCCGACTTGGAGCCGAAACCAATCCGTTAGCTGCTCTAAAGCTACGTGAGGCCGCAACCAAACGACTAGCCGGCTTTGAGTTGATGCCTGGTCCTTTGGTAGTAGCTCACATGCAGATAGGCCTAGCGTTACAGTCATTTGGCGCACCATTGGGACCTGGTGAGCGCGCAAATGTTGTGCTCACTAATTCTCTTACTGGTTGGACGCCTACTGAGCACCAAAAGCAAGTAGCACTGTCGCCAGCATTTGCACAAGAAATTGAACACGCAAGACAGGTCAAGCAAGAAAATAAAATCCTAGTTGTGCTTGGGAACCCTGCTTACGATGGCTTTACTAACGTTGGGATAGATGAAGAGAAGGCTCTAATGGATGTGTATCGCCATCCAAAGCGCACTGCTTTACCGCAAGGCCAAGGGCTTAATGATTTATATGTGCGGTTTTTTAGGGTAGCTGAACGGTGCATTGCAGAGCGTACCGGTAGGGGAGTAGTTTGCTTAATTACTAATAACTCTTGGCTCGATGGTCTGAGCCATACCGGAATGCGTGAGCGGTTAATGGATGCCTTTCATGAAATCAGCATCGATAATCTTAATGGGGATAAGCGCCGCACTGGCAAGACCACGCCGGACGGAAAGCCTGACCCTAGCATATTTACTAGTAGCATTAATAGCGCAGGCATTCAGGTTGGTACGGCAGTGGCCCTAATGGTTCGCCGCGAAACACCTCCTACAGGCCCAGCTGTCCTAAACTACAGAAACTTTTGGGGTAAGAATAAACTCGCTGAACTACAACAGCATGCTGATTATCTTAATAATTCAGAAAGTAACAATTTGAGTTTGCTGAACTTTGAGCCTATTCCTACTAAAGTGGTAGTACCCTTGCCGGCACTTGGGCTTGCTTTTTTGCCGCGCACGGTAGAAGCGTCCTACTTGGATACACCTACACTGCCAGAGTTATTCCCAGCATCATTCCCAGGCATAAAAACCAGCCGTGACGAAAGCCTTGTAAGTGTTGATAAACAGACGCTTGAAAAGCGCATGCGTGAATATTTTGACCCTAGTCAGTCAAACAGTAATCTCAGTAAGCATTCACCGTCTTTATTCAAGGTAGGCAACAGATTTGACCCAATTAGTACTCGTTCAACGCTATTGCAACATGGGTATGATTCAGGAAAGGTGGTTCGGTATTTATACAGACCTTTTGATGTTAGGTGGTTGTATTGGCATCCGTATACAAAGCTTTTGGACGAAAAAAGGCCAGAATACTTTCGGCATATTGAGTTCAATTCTCTTTGGCTTGAAGCAATGCAAGCTAACCGCAAAGATTACTGCCCCCCATGTTGCTCAAGTATTGCTAGTAGTTTACACGTCAACGAGCGCGGTACTAATTTTTTCCCCCTGTATCTGGCTCCTGACGCTGCTTCAGCTGAACCACAACATAACCTGTCAAATAGAGCATGGCGGTATCTTTTTGAAATGGACGAGCAGCCAGAAACGCTTTTCTTTCATGCAATAGCCGTCTTACACTCAGCTAAATATAGGGCTGATAATGCTGGTGCATTGCAGCAAAATTGGCCTAGGGTGCCCCTTCCATCTGACCCTTCAGTGTTACGGGCTAGTGCAGAATTAGGTCAAAAAATCGCCTTTTTACTTGATGCAGCAAAGCCGGTAGTAGGAATTTCGAAAGGTAAACCAAAAGATGAGGTGTCTAAAATTGCTAATATTAAGCATGTTAGCAATGGCTGCGCATTGGACCCTAATAAAGGGCATTTTGAAGTAACAGCTCGTTGGGGTATAATAGGGCACACTGGGCAAATAATGCCTGGCTCAGGTAAGTCTACAAAGAGGTTAGTAGATTCAATTGCCCCAGTTGGTTTATCAGGCCAATACGTTTATAACATTCATTTGAATGAAGAAGTATACTGGGAGGATGTACCTGATGTAGTTTGGGAATATAAATTAGGAGGGTATCAAGTGCTAAAAAAATGGTTGAGTTATCGAAGTAAGGGCGTATTAGGTCGGGCACTGCGCTTAGATGAAGTAGAAGAATTTATTGGTATTGCAAGGCGTATAGCTGCATTGCTTATGCTCACCCCACAACTGGATAAAAATTACCAGGCAATGTTAGCTCCAGTTGAAGAGCTAGTAACTGTATAACTATAAAAAGCCCCGCTACTACCAGCGGGACTTTTACTTTGTCCTATAGGAAGAAACCCCTACTCTTAGCGTTCCTGCCCGCCTTCACCTTCCCGGCCTTCGCGCAGTACGAGTCCCTGGCCGTGGCCGGGGTTTCGGCGGGCTGAGCGCCGGGGAGGGCTGGCCGTGGTAGCCGGTATCGCCTAACAAAAAGCCCCGCACCAACGGGGCTTTTCTATACTCCTTACACCGTAGCTTCGCCACTCCTGTAACGCTTGCCTCTATGGTCGGCGTACAGTGGGAACTACCCCCTACTTCGCTTTCCAATGCCCAAGTTTTTACGCTTTCCCCTCGGGGGCGACATGCTCGTCAACACGGCCCACATCGTCAGCATCCAGCTCGAAGAGCGCATCGCCGAGCAAAAGGACGTAGACCGCGCCGGCAACCTCTTTGAAGTAGGGCAAGTGATGTACTTCGTGCGCCTGCACCTGCCCGGTGGTTGCAACGCTATAGACCTGGAGTATCCCCTGGAAGCCAACCGTACGGCCGTGTATGAAGAAATCGCGGCCGCCCTCAAGGCCACTGTTGTCACGCCACCTACTGCCAAGCCCCCACGCAAACCCCGCACCCGCAAGCCCCGCGAGTAGGAGCGAAGCCCCACTCACCCTGAAGCTTTCTGTACCTTCGCTAGTATGAAAGCCCGCTTCCTGTTCGCCCTGCTGCTTGCCCCTTCACTGGCTCACGCCGATGCGCTCAGTGCACGTGGGATGGGCTTGGCCTTGGCCGCAATACTTGCGCTAGGGGTGACGCTGCTAGTTGCGCTCTGCTTCCTGATTGCGATGTATAGCTGGCCGCGGTGGCGTGGCCTGCCGTACCTACTAGGTGTTCCCCTGCTGCTGCTGACCTGGGCGCGCCTAGCAGCACCTGACTACGACACCTACCGCTACCGTACCTATCTGCTGCTGCTTGCCCTGCTGCTCAACGGCCTGGTGTGGGCCCGCGAGTTTCGGCCTAGGCCTATGCGATTAGTAGGGGCAGCAGCTATCGCAATTAGCTGCGTGGGGATGGTGATGGTTCTGAGCAAGTGAGAAGATGAATGACCCGCTCACCATGTGGCTTTTTCTATGCCTCAGGCCGAGGCGCTGGGTGTCAGGTGCCGCTGGGAGCCGTAGCTTTTACACCCGCTAAACCCCGCGGGTAGGGGAGCGGTCCCGCTCAGTCTGGGGCTTTTCTATCTATGCCGTATGAATACCTCTCCATTTGGCCTCCTGCTTTTGTTCAATGATGGTGCTTTCGACGGGGGTAGCGACTTAGGGTGGGGCTTGCTCATCCTCGTACTCGCCGTCATTATTATCGGCGCGCTGGTTGGACTACTGTTCTTCATAACGGGACCGAGGCGTAGGCGACAGGGCTTTACCACAACCGAATCTCAGCGCACCGACGCAACTGCACCTCAGCGCACCAAGGCAGACAATGGAACGAGGGTGCTGGTGGTAATCATATTGCTCTCGTTATTCTGCCTGTGCATGGGCCTCTTCAGCCATTAACATGATGCACGCCTTGCTACGCTAAGGCGTGCTCCAGCTTTGCCCAAGCCCCCACACTACACCCGTAAGCCCCACGAGTAGGGGAGGACCACCCGCTACCCTCGGCACTTCGAGCGGCAGTAGCTAGCCGAGGCACTGGGTGTCAGATGCCGCTGGGAGTCCCTTCATTCTTTGCCGGGGGCCGCTGCTGGCTTTGCAACTACCGGGGCACCAACTGGAATAGCTAGGGTATAGCTCACGGCCACCACCTGGCCATTTTGTTTACCCGGCTTAAAGCGGGGCAGCTTCCGCGTCGCTACTACCACGGCTGAGTCCACATCGGCCCGCAGACCTTTCACAATCTGCGGCTTGGTCACGGCCCCCTCTTTCGTAACGACGAACTGCACGAACGTCCGGCCCGCTGGGGCGGCCAGGGGCAGCACTAGTTGCTGATGAATAGCGGCCGTAATGGCTACGAAGCTGCTCTGTCCGTTTAGGGTTGGCATTTGCTCCACGTAGGTGTAGACCCGGTTGTAGTCCAGCGGAGCCGGCTGTGATTGTTCGCCGTCCTGGGTAAAATCTTCATGGATATCCTGCTTAAAGGTCTCATGAATATCCCGCCTAAAGACCTTTTTTACGGACTCCTTGTCGCGCTTCGACTGTTGTACGACTGACTTGCGAACGGTTTTTTTCTTGGGATGCGTTTGGGCCAGGGCCGTAGTTGCGGTCAGGGCGGCCAGTAGCCAGCAGGTAGCAAATCTCATCGTCGGAGCGGAGTTACGCCTTCCACGTCGGTCAGCAGCCAGTAGATGCTGCTAGGAAGCAAACTGCACACCAAGTCCCCACGCAAACCCACCACCCGCAAACCTCGCGAATAGGAGAGAATCCCCCGCTACCCCCGGCACTAGGGTAGCAGCCGGGGCGCAGGGGGTAGCGGGGGGCAGGGGCCGCTGGGAGCTTCACTCACAAACCCCGCCGCAGGGCAGAGGCCCTGCGCTATCTTGGCCGGCATGAAATACTTGCTTCTTGCCGCGCTGCTAGCAGGCGCCGCCCCGGCTCAAACGTTGGCCCAATCCTCCTCCCCGCCCGCCAGTGGCGGTGCTTACCGCTACTGTGCCCTGGTCGTGTCCAATGACGACTACCTGACGATTGCCAATAGCATGAGCCTCGACTACGGCCGCCGCGATAAGAAAAGCCCCGCCGAAGCCGTGCCGGTTGATGCCGTCCTGGATGAGGCCAGCCGGCAAATTAGCAAGGCGCGCAACACCATCTTCGCCCTCAATTACCTCAGCGACCTAGGCTGGGAATGCTTCAACGTTATCAGTATTCCCAATGCCCGGGGCAGCTACCCGGAAACCCGCTATCTGCTACGCAAGCCTAAGGCGCACTAGCTACCTAGCCCCACTCACCCTGGGGTTTTTTCTGTCTTCAGCGCTGATGAAATACCTAGCTCCCCTGCTGCTTGGGCTAACCAGCCTAGGTGGTTGCCAGTCGCCGGCCACTACTGCCACCCCGGTCACCTTACTCGGCCATTGGCAATGCGATTCCACAAGCCTTGTGCGAATAGACCAGGCTGCCCGCCCCACTGAGGCAGAGCAGATAACAAGAAGCTCACCCGCCTCCCTAGACTTTACGGCCAGGCAGGTGAGGACCGAGCAAGCGTCATTACCAGGCCTAGTGAGCAAATCGGTCTATACGCGCCGACAGGATACCCTCATCCTGCGGTCCATCCTAGTGCAAAATATGGTCGTAACCGATTCGGCTATCGCCCGCTGGCGGATTGTCAGGCTTACGCTGGCCTCCTTGCTGCTGGAGAACAGAATAGACAACCTATTGGCCTACCCGGTACGGCTGCGGTGGTATTGTCATCGCTAACCCGACGCAGCCCCGCATTTTTCTATCTTCGCCCCGATGAACTATTGCCTAAGCCTAGTACTGCTAGCTAGTCTGAGCAGCTGCCAAGTAGGAGCGAAGCCCCTTTAATGCGGAGAGCCTTCTCATGCATACGCCCAGCTACTCTACCTTGCCAGTATGTTTTTAGACCTCTTTATTAGTGACGGCAATGACCTGGCGTGGGCTCTTGTGCTCCCTTTCCTTGTTTGCCTGTTTGTCTTGCCAATCTTGCTACTTGGTTGGTTGGTGAAGATAGCCCTCGCTAAATCTACTGACTGGGTATGGATGCTGCTCACATTCTTAGTCCTCGTAGTGCTAGGGCTCTGTGCCCTGAATAGGAGCTAGGCCCCACGAGTAGGCGCAAAGCCCGGCCACATTTTCTTTCTGAATCTGCTGGATACCTTTAGCGCATGGAGAGCTTCAGGACAAGAAGCACAGCGGAAGGAATAGTATATCTGCTGATTCTTTTTGGCGGGCCTCTCTTGCTAGGTTGGTTGCTATGGGGCGTCTTTACGCCTCCCAAGCCAAAACCGGCGGGCTACGTCGAATCCAGCAAGTGGACATGGGTGACGCTAGCCCTGCTGTTCGTGTTGGTGATATGATACAATCGGTAGCTGCCCCCGGCCCCCGCGAGTAGGGGAGAAGCCCCACCCCGGGACTTTTTTCGTGCTAACACTACTAGCACCCGGTGCTAACTTGGCAGGCCCAGCCGCCCCGTCTATGTCCGAGCCCAAACTTCGCTACTACCTCCACAGCAAAGTGGCCAGCACCGGCCACCGGCCCATCTACCTCTCGGTAGGGGTGGGGGAGACGCGCCCCGTGCGCCAGGCCACCGGCTACACGGCCCACCCGGCCTACTTCGCCCCGAAGGCCCCGCATCTGCTCAAGGGCGCCGACGGCTACCGCACCATCAACGAGAAGCTCGACGAGCTGCGCCTGGCGGTGCAGAAAATCTGCCGCCGCCTGCAAGACGATGGCCAGCTCAGCAACGCCGCCCTCGTGCCCCTGCTCAAGGCCGCCGTGGTCAGCCTGGCTGGCAAGCCCGCAGTGGCGCGGGCCGCGCCCGAGGCAGCGGCTGGCCCGTCCGCGCTGCCCCTGGCCCAGCAGCCCATGCGGGCCGTGCTGGCCGCCTGGAAGGAAGAGAACGCCGCCCACCTCTCCAAAGCCTACCTCGACCGCAGCAAGCAGTACGTGGACTGGCTAGAGCGCTTCGACCCGCAGGCGACCCCGGCCGCCGTGGATGAGAAGTGGGCCAAGCGGTACACCTCCTTTTTGGTGCGCGACACGCCGTTGTTCAATAACACCATTCATCAGCACATCAACATGCTGCGCAACCTCGTGGCGCACGCCGGGCTGCCCACCAAGTTCATCAAGAACGGCTACGCCCACGAGGCCAAGAAGTGCTACCTCACCTGGGAAGAGCTGCAGCAGGTGCACGCCTGGCAGCCCCCGGCGCACAAGGCCAGCCTCGTGCGCCAGAAAGACGTGTTCGTGGCCCGCTGCCTGTGCGGGCTGCGCTACTCCGACACCGTGGCCCTGCTGCGGCCCCACATCAAGGCCGGCGCCTCGGTCAACCACATCGCCCTCGACCAGCAGAAAACCCGCGCCGCCGTGCAGATTCCCATCGTGGCCCTGCTGCAAGAGATTCTCGACAAGTACCGCGACTGGCCCACCGGGCAGGCGCTGCCCGTTATCTCGCGCCAGCAGACGGGCAACCTCATCAAGGAAATCCTGCGCGAGGCCGGCATCGATGCGCCCTACGTGCAGGTGCGCTACAAGGGCACCGTCAAGCACGAAACCATTTTGCCCAAGTGGCAGGCGGCCTCCACCCACACGGCTCGCCATACCTACGGCGCCCTGCTGGCCAAAATGAAGGTGGACCCGCTCACCATGCGCGACCTGCTGGGCCACGGCAACCTTTCCTCCACCATGACCTACGTGCACCTGGAGAGCGAGGCCACCGAGCGCACCGTACTCGACGGCTTCCGCAAGCTGGGCGCCTGAAACGGTGTGCGCGTGGTGTGTGCGTAGCCCCGGGTGTGCGCGTAGAAATGCGGTGTGCGTGCGCGTATATGCCGGTGGGCGAAGGCTGGCGCCGGGCCTGCCAGCGGGGTTTAGCGTGAGGTGGCTGCGTATGCGCCGCAACCTATCTACTACCCCCTTCTCCGCTAAAAGGCCCTCTGCACCACGCAGAGGGCCTTTTTTAATGTTCTATAGGCAAGCATAGGTGCGTCACCTGTTAATTTTGAGGACTAGGCCTAGGCAAAAGCCAATGGGCTAGCGCACCTAAGTAGTCACTTTCTCGGGGTGATAGCCTGGCTACGGCCTTGGTGGGCTAGCAGGTAAAGCAGGCACAGCAGGCTGGCGGTAGTGGAGCAAATCATCGAGGTACTCGATTCTGGCGCAGGCGCGAGCCAGTGTCAATTACAGCAAGCTGACTGGGGGTGGCAGGTGCTCGGATAAGTCTTGGGGAGGGAGCGTACTGCCTGATATAAAGCAGGCTTTAGTATCAAGTGAGTAAAATTATATTATGATAAATGCCCAATGAATGAATAAGACCCCGAGGGCTGGGTCAACAAAACAGGCGCTGCTGGTCCTGCTGGCATTCTTCCTGCTCCTGGAACTGATGAGTTATTTCAGGCAATAGCTTTGCGGTCAGGAGCAAACGCTTATGTGATGGGAATTATCATACTTATTGCACTCCTCGTCCTGCCGGTTTCGACGCTTGTTTGGGCCGTTAGGGGGCTGAGGTCAAGCAATCCGGCTCGCCGCAATCTGGCTTGGGTTAGCGTTGCCTTGCTCGGAGTAGTGCTTTTGCTGCTCTATTTGAACACGCATTAAGCCAGTCGGCGGCGGGTAGTGGCCCTGCCAGCAGTGGTTGGGGAAGCTCAGCGGCTCGCCCCAGGCGGGGTAGGCGGTAGTGAGCGTGCTAGCCGGGCAGAGTTGGGCATAGCAGTTGCAGTGGGCGAAGGGCTATGAAAAAAATACTTCTTTTAAGTGCCTGTGTGGGGGCCTTACTCACGGAGCCTCTACTGGCGCGAGCCACTGAGCCCGAGGTTATTATTGTGAAGGTGCTGGAGTCGCGGCTGGTCACGCGCATCGTGATTGCCCGGAGTTGGGGCATTCCTGAGGAAGTGGAGATTACTCCCGGTATAATCGGCAATGAGGCGACGGTAGAGCTGGAAACGGCTAAAAAAATGCAGCAGCTATTGGGTAAGCTCTATAATCAGGGCTACGCCATCAAAAGCACGTTTAGCGGAGAGCGGGGGATGAGCACCCTGGTATTGGTGAAGGGGCAGTAAGGGGCCGCCACGCGCGTCGGCCTGCCGGTATATTCGCGGCCATGAAAAAAATCTTCTTTTTAGGGGCGTGCCTCGTGGCGTTGGCTTCTTCTCCGGTGCTGGCACAGGCGACAGGGGCGGATGTGGTTTTAGTTAGGTCTTACCATGTGGGTACTCCGAAGCTCTACAGCACCATTGTGCGTGGCGCAGCAAAGCCAGAGGAGCAGCAAATGAAGGGAAGTGACGCCGAGGAAATGCAGGTTTGCCAACAAGTGATTGCAAAGCTGTACCAGGAGGGATACACGTTGAAATCAACTTTTTCCACCGGTAGAGATGGAGCTGATAATCTGCTTTTTGTGAAAGAGTGATAAGTAGGTAGCGTGTGCGCGATGCAGGGCTAGCTGGCAGCTGTGCAAGCGCCGGTACGAACAGGGGTAGCGGCCCCCTGCCAGCGCCGACGGCTACTGATGCGCCGCCAGCGCTGGCGTGGTTTCATGGGCGGCACCAACCTTCCTCCGCCTGGCGCTGGGGCCTGGGGTAGCTCAGCAGGGCCGCGACTTTGCGGGCTTCCCTGGGCCACTGCGCGGCTTCCTGGAGAGGGGTGAAGTGCGGCGCGCTGGGGCGCGTCGGATGGTAACTGGCAGGGCTTTTGCCCCGGCGGCTCTCCGCTACGCCGGCCCACTTTATGGTCTACTTGCTTGCCCTAATTTTCGTATACTTCCTGCTGACATGGGTGGCTGCTGACTTCCTGGTGCATGGTAGCGAGGAGCGGCAGCTTGCGCAAATTCAGCGCCGGGGGCCGGTGGTGCGGGTGGGATACTGGCTGCTGACCGGGCCACTCATCGTCACGGGGGCGGTCTATGGGCTACTTAGCCGGTGGTCTTTGTCAACGGCGCTGCTACCGGCTGCCGTGGTCCTGCTGCTGCTCAGTGGTGTGGCGGCAGGCATGTACCAGCGCGTGGCCCGGGTGCGCTGGCCGCTACTACTGCACGCGGGCCTGCTGTGCCTGGCCTCGCCCTACCTGCTAAATAAGCTGTGGGAGGGCTTCGAGGAGTCACGCATCCTCTATAAGCAGCCACCCTTCCTTGTGGAGGCATCGTACCACGAATACGTAGATGCCAGCTGGGCCATGGACGCTGGACCGACGAGCTACCCTGCTACGAAGTTATACAAGACCATCCTGGGCTTTGATTACTATGTGGGAGATGTGAACCTGGGAAAACGCCCAGCGCCCGGCGCTGCCGGCCCGCCAGCGGCGCCAGTGCCCAATACCTTGTGGCAACGCGTCCGATACCTTGGCTTAGCACCTGATTCCAGCCAGGGCCAGCTTTGGGTAGTGCCGCTACTAGCCGCCCGGGAAGACAGTGTATCGACCCGTAAGTTCAACCCGCCGAAGGAGGAGGTGCTGAATTTCTGGCTGGATATAGCACCAGCGCCGCAGAACGCCCCGGAGTAGCTACCCCAAACCCAGCCCCAGGCCAACCCAATACGCGCAGGCCCCGCGCCGGCGCGCCGCCCGGCTAGCTTACGGCCGCTGCGCCACCGGAAACGTTACCGCGACAGCTATACTTACCGGGACCACCTGGTGGCTTTGTTTGCCCGGGGTAAAGCGTGGAAGTTGCCGCGTGGCCTCCACCACGGCCGAATCTACGTCGGCCCGCAGGCCCTTCAGAATATGCGGCTGGCTCACTGCCCCTTCTTTCGTAACCACAAACTGTACGAACACCCGGCCTGCCGGGGCCGCTGGGGGCACCACTACTCGCTGCTGGAGGGCTGCCACAATCCCCGCCATGCCGCTTGCCCCCGGCAGCGTGGGCATTTGTTCTACGTAGATATAAATTCGATTGGGAGCGGCCTCCACCTCTACAGTACTATCCTGAGGTACCTCAAAAGGCAGGGAGCATTCCCATTCCTTGACCTGGCGTGCAACTTGTGCTGGCTTATCCGTGATAATGGGCCTGTGGGCGCGTTTCTTCTTAGGGTGTATTTGGGCTAGCGAGGTAGTGCTTGCCAGGGCAAGCAGCAGGCAGCAGCAGGTAGCAAATCTCATAGCTGTAGCGGGGGTTCGCCTTTCGAGTAGGGCAGCAGTGAGTAGATGCCGGCAGGAAGCAAACTGCACACCAGCCCGCACGCGCGCCGGAGAGCAGCCCCGCTACTGCCTAGCGCGGTTTGCCAGCCGGTAGCGCACCGCTCTTTTGCGCAGGTGCGGTGGGTGGTCTCACCGACAAGGGCATCGTTAATTGCACGTTCACGAGCTGCCCATTCTGCTTGCCCGGGGTAAAGCGCGGCAGCTTCGCTACTGCCGCCAGCACGGCCTCATCCGTACGGTCACTGCCACTGCCTTTTAGTAGTTGGGGGGCGGTCACGGTACCCTCTCTGCTTATGACGAACGTGACAAACACGCGGGCTTCCGGGGCGCCTGGCGGCAATACCAGGCGCTGCTCAATTGCTTCCACAACGCCTCGCATGCCTCCGCCCCCCGGTAGCGCCGGCATTTGCTCCACATAGGTGTAGACCTTATCCCGGCTGACCGGCTCTGGCTGGGACGAGCCCTCGCCAGCCAGGTCAGACAGGTCTGGGGTGCCGGTGAGGTGCCCGTCGATTTCTAACAGCGGCGACTTGGCTTGGCCGGTGAGCTTCACGTGTACCGTTAACAAGACCTGGATGGGCTGCCCATATAGGATGGCTGGCTTAAGGCGGGGAAGCCTCCGCACGGCCGCAGTGGCGGCGGCTACTACGCTGGGCTTTATGCCCGCCATGCCAGTGGCCTCTACATACGACACCTGCCCCTTAGCCGAAACGGTAGCCTCTACCTCAAAAGTGCCTACCTGCTGCGCCCGTGGCGCATCGGCCGGAAAACGAAAGTTCGCCAGAATAGCAGCCTTCAACGCCGGCAGGCCCCCGCCCCCTGGCAGCTCCGGCAAGCGGTCGGCAAACTGCTGGATTTCCTCACTCCTATCGATTTGGGCGTGCGCCAGCTGCGGGCTGCGTAGGCCCAGGCTCGCAGCCAGGAGCAAATACCACCGGGTAGATTTATTCATGCCGCAAGCTACGCCCCACAAGTAGGCGCCGGCGCCTCGCCACCATTAGTGCTGGGGGCAACGGGCCTCATCTACTGCTGGGAGCCCACAAAAAAGGCCACCTTCGCTTGCGAAGGTGGCCTTTTTTACCCGGCGCGGGTGGGTTAGATGGGGCGCGCTACCAGGTCAGCAGCCGCACCCTTGGGGTCGGCACCGTACTCATTGGGGCCTCGGTCGCCCTCGGTGCAGGCCAGCACAATGTTGTATAAGGGAATCAGGACGTACCAGCCGCTCTTCCCCACGTCGTGCATGCGGCGCACGGCCACGGCTATGCCGGGCACCAGCACCGCCAAGGCAAAGAGGCTAGCCAGCCAGGGCATCTTCACTGCCCCGGCTATAAAGCCCACCACGAAGGAGAAAATGAAGTTGAAGAGCATAAAATACCAGTACTCGGCCCGGCGGGCGCGGCCGTTAAAGTCAGCGTAGTGGTTTTTGAGGGCGTTGATGAAGTACTGCATGTGTGTGTGTGAAGAAGAGGTGTAGCCGAGCTTACGGCTAATTCCTGGCGCGGGTTGCTAAGTAACTCACAGTCCGCGCGCTGGGTGCTGGAGCTACTTGCAGTAGCAATAAAATTAATTTGGCGGCTTCACAGCAGGTCAGGTTATCGTAGTCCCGCCGCCCAGCGCGACCGCTGGCCCCTGGCTCATGCTTCCCCCGCACTCATATAAGCGTAGCTGCTGGCAGGCAGTTTCCGCTCATTAGGGGCTTTTTTGTGCTGGCACTGCGAGCACCCGGTGCCAACTTGGCGGGCCAGCTACTGCCTGCCCATGCCCGAGCCCAAAATCCGTTTCCTGCGGCCCTGCGGCGCGGCCGCCAGGGGCCACCGGGTTATCGGGCAAAAGCTTTTCACGTACAAGGCGCCTTATAGCAGCAGAGATTTTGTATTTACCTGATTAGGTGTTGGTTGCACATTGTCCGCGCTTGGTAGGCAGCCTGGCCAGAGGAGGTGCGGACACGAAAAAGCCCCGGCCGCAGGGCCGGGGCTTTTAGCTAGATTGCGCAGGGGTGCGCTACCGGTACTGGCCAATGCCAATGCGATAACCCCACCAGTAGTTGGCGCCTTCCGTGTCGCCGTAGCTGGCCGCATCCTGCTCGTTCTGGAGGGCTGCCTGGTACTCTACCGTAACCTGCGGGTTGCCTTTGCCCAACTGTTGCCCACGCGCCCGGCCATCGGCTAGCCCCGCCTGAAAGTTGGGGTCATCCGGGAAGGCCTGCTTAACAACCGCAGCAGAATAACCAGTTGTGGCGAAAGCCGCTTGGCTGGCGCCGGCCAGCAGCACCAGGGCTGCCAGAACCATCTTCATCTTCTTCATAATGGGTTTGTTGTGGAAAAAGGGGACATCGCAACCCGGTCAGGGGTAGCACGAGTAAATATACACCTGAATAAGTTATTTTCAGCCCTGCTGCCCTGCTTTTTTGGCGCAGCTCTGCGTGGCCAGGGCCAGGGCGCAGGAGGCAGCTTTAGCAGCAGGGCCCGAAGCCTTGGCAGGTAGGCTGCCGCGGCTTGCCACGGGGCGGGCCACCGCACAGCCCGCAGCGGGAGGTGAAGAGCGGCGCCGGGCTAGGTAGCCGCCTGCTGCGACAACTACTTACGCGGGGGATAACTACCTAAATCAATAGGGGTAAATCCTGATTTAAGTAACTATCAGCCAATGGGTAATGGTATAAAGGCCATGCCTTACGCAACTTACCTACAGCCGCTGCTCACGAAGCTCCACGCGTGGTGGCAGCGGCAGTTGGCGGCCGCTAGCGCTGCCGCACTTTATGTGCCTAGCCAAGATGAAGATGAGTACGAGTACATCTGGCGGGAAGACCAGGCGCGCGTCCAGCTGCGGGAGACCCAGGCGCGGGCCCGGCGGCGCGCGGCAACAGCCAAGGCCGCGAGCCATGTGGATAGTAAGGGCCGGCTGCATGGCTTTGCCCCAGAAGGTGGGGCGTAGCATGTAGGGGGCGACTGGGAGAAATTCTTGAGAAGACAGCCTCGCCGCCGCGCCAGCCCGGCGGCAAGGAGTGTGGCACCTGGTACTGAAGCTCAGGGGCGCGCCACCCGAGTGGCAGGAGCGGGCGGGTATCTTCGCGGCCGTGAAAAAACTTTTCTTAGGGGCGTGCTTGGTGGCATTGGCTTCGTCGCCGGTAATGGCCCAGTCGGGTGGGGCCGATATGGTGGTCGTGCGGGTAGCAGAGCGTTATTCCCAAACGCACCTGACAATAGAGCGGGCGGGGCAAGAGCCGGAGGAAATAGCTTTTGAATGGGATAGCCGGATTGATAAGAAATTTGGCCGGGCCTCTAAAGGCTACCTGGAGGCCCTGAGCAAGCTCTACCAACAGGGGTATCAGGTGCAGGCCACTATTCCAGGGGCAGCCAATGGTAATAGCATCACCTACACAACGCTCATCTTCACCAAAGGCAAGTAGCTGCTCATGGGTAAGATGAGCGGCTGCAAGCGTCAGCCGCCGCAGTGTAGCGCCTGGTGCGGTCGGGTTTTCACGGCCTGCATGGCCCGCAGGCGCAGGATGAGCAGGTCGTTGCAACCATTCCTCCCGGATACGGCTCCCTGAAGCGTCACTGTCCTTATCCTCTTGATGAAGCATACGCTACTCTTGCTGCTGGGCGGCCTCTTGCTGGCCGGCACGGCCCAGGCCCAGGCCACCTTCAGCTACGGCCCCCGCGTGGGGCTCAACAGCTCCTCGGTACGCTTTCCAACAACAGACCGGGACTCCCCCGCGAGCCGCCTGGGGGGTCGAGGCTGGGCTCACGGGCACGGTGCAGCTCGGCCACTTCGCCTTGCAGCCTAGTCTGCTCTTTTCTCAAAAAGGCTACCGCCACCTAGGGCACCTGCTAAACTTCGATATAGTTTCGCCCTATGAGGAAGACGTGCGCCTCCACTACCTGACGCTGCCCCTGAACCTGGCCTACACGCTGGGGCGCGATGGGCAAGGGCTCCAGGTATTTGCCGGGCCATACGTCAGCCTGCTGGTGGGGGGTAGCTACGCCCAGCGCATGAGAGGCTTCGATGGGGAGCGCCGGGGCCAAGTAAAGGCGGCCAGCCGGGAGCCCGACACCAACAACCGGTACGTGCAGCGGTTTGATGGGGCCTGCAAGCCGGCGTGGGCTACCGCCTGAAAAGCTTGCAGTTGCAAGCCAGCTACAGCCTGGGGCTGCGCAATATAGCGGTGCCTTACCGGCCGATAAGGTCGTTTGGAGGGCCAGAATACGCAGAGCCTACTCCCTACTATAACCAAGCCTTCCAGGTATCGCTCAGCTACCTGCTTCGTCTAAGCACCAAGGGCTAGGTCGCCGCACAAACCCGGGGCTTTACGGAATAGTAACAAGCCCCGCTGGGCCAGCAGCACTACGTTATTGGTACCGGGCTAGCGCCTTGGCAACCGAGTGCCACAGACCTGTAATTGGGGTAGTAGTGGCCGTGGGCGATAAAATTCCTGTGCGGCACGCTCCCGCTCCCGCTGTAGGGAAGATGGCTGGTAGGCGGTCACCACCTGATGCCGAAGGGGAAGCCAGCGGATGGCTTGATGGCTGTGGCGGTGCCCCAGCCGCACGCAGGCCAGCGCCTCCGCTGCCATTCCTGCTGCACTTCAGTTGCCAGCAGCCATAAGCTGGCTGGCCCGGGCGCGTAGCCTCAGCAACCGCCGGCTGGGATGTGCCCGCCCCGGCTGGCACTACCTTCACCCCCAATGAACTACCTTTTCCTGCTGGGGAGCCTGTTCTTGGTAAGCGCCAGCCGGCCCGGGCAGCTAGCCGCGCAGCCCGCACCCGCGCCTACCCGAGCGCCCCACCTGGCTGCCTACTACGAGGGCACCCTCAACGGCAAGCTGCCTATTCACGTCTATTTTTTTACCTCCACTTCCAATGCCCTGTTTTTTGGCTCGTACTACTACCGGCGGCCGGCTGGCGAGCTAAGCCTGGAGGGCTATCTCGCCGCTGGGGATAGCCTGCGGCTGGTGGAGCAAGCCACCCCTAGCGGTGCCCCCACAACGGGCGAGTTTCGGCTACTGCCGTATTCGGACGGTAGCCTGCGCGGCACCTGGCAGGACGGGCCCGGCCTCAAGCGGCACCTGCCCGTGCTGCTGCGGCCCGTGGCTGGCCCTGGCCCCGCCATATGCACCCCCGCCCGGCTCACGCAGTCGCCCAAACGCACGCTGCCTACCATCAAAACCGGTAGCGCCCCGCGCGATGCCCAGCTCAAGGCCCTGCTGGCGGGAGAGCTGGCTGCGCTGGCCGGCGACCCTGGCTCGCAGGCGTGTACGGTGACCTACTTCGGCCACAACCTGCTAAGCGTGCAGCTGAGCAGCGAAACGGTGGGCCGCAACGTGGACCGGGCAGTCAGCGAGCAAACGGTGGACCTGTGCACCGGCTCGCTGCTGGATATCCGGCAGGAAGTAGATGAGCGCCGCCGCACGGCTTTTGGGCTGGAGGCCGACCGGCGGCTGCAACAGCAACTGGAGGCGTATATCGAGCTGCACGGCCCGCACAGCAGCGAGCCCTTTCTGACCGATGACGACGTGGCGGGCCTGCGGCGCCAGGAGTTTAGCCAGCTGGCCGGGGAGCTAAGCATCGTCGAGGGCGAGGTGGTGCTGCCCTACACCGTGCAGTATTCCTCGCTGACCGGCTTCCTGAGCAAGGACCTGAACGGACGGTTTGGGCCCCGCTTTACGTTTTCCGACTTGCAGGCATTTCTGCGCCCTACCAGCCCGCTGCGGCGCCTGGTGCCGGCGGTGCCGGTGCCAGCCACTGCGGGCACCCGGGCCGGTAGGTAGCCGCCGGGCGCCCGCAACGCTGGCCGCGCGCTGTTGCAAGAATGGTCGGCTGGCCGTAAATTCAGGGATGGAATACCTCCTTAAAATCCTGGCTCAGCACGGCGTTCTGAGTCCGGCCCACTACTGGCACCTGCGCCTGCTCTGCGCCATCTTGCTGGGGCCGCTGCTCGGCATCGGCTACCTGTTGTTTTGGGGCAAGCGGGCGCGCCCCCAGGCGGGCACCGGCCCCACCATGTGGGTAAATAGTGCCGGGCAGCTGCGCTACAGTGCGCGGCACTAGCCCAGCAGGCCTCGCTTAGCGCATGGGTAGTTTCAACCTTCACCATCCCTATAAGAACGCGGTTTTACTGCCTGGTTGTGCTGGCGGCCGGGTGCGAGCCGTGAGTGCCAGGGCCGCCCGCCGCCCGGCCCCTCGTCTGGGGCCTCTGCAAGCGGCAGGTGCCGGGCGGCGGGCGGGCTTCGTTGGCATCCAATACGCAGCAGCTACGTACACCTGGTAGCATATCCTACTTCTGGCGCATGGAACAATTACGCTGCCTGCTGGATACTCCCGGCCTGCGCGTATCTTACGACACGGTTAATAAGTGGCTTTATAACCAGTGGCGGGGCCGGCACAATGAGACATCCATTAAGGAAGGTGCGGCCGGCGTAGATGCCTGCCTGGCCCGGCTACCCTGCACCAAAGTGCTCAGCGACCACGGCGAGGTCATTGGTGATTGGCAGGGCGCGGCCCCGTGGGTGGGGCGGCAGTATTTTAACCGCTTGGCGGGGCGGGGCATCCAGCACTTTGCCTGGGTGTACGCGCCGGGCTACTACGACCGCGTGGCTATGGAGCGCTCCCAATTCTTCGCGACGCAGCCCGTGGTAGCTATTTTTCACGATGTGGCTTCGGCCTACGACTGGTTGCGCGGGTGCCGCTAGCCAGCGTGGTCTTGGGCCGTGCGCAGCCATTGGCGGGCTTCCTCCAGGTCGTCAAACATATGCATTTGGAGCTGCCCCCGCAGGCCCAGCGCCATCGTGTGGGCCGAGCTGGCCGCCAGCGCCTCGGGGCTTACCACGTTGGCAAAATGCGTGAGGCCGGCGGCAATGGCGCGCGGTGCCCAATTGCTCACAATCCAGCCCACGGCGTGGTCCCAGGGGCCAGTAACTTGGCGATTATCATTGAGTAAGTACGGGCAGGCGTGCTCGGTAAGCGGGCCCAGGCAGGCGTCGGCGCCCACCAGAATGCCCGTATACGTCTGGGTCCCCAGCCACTCGTTGCGGACCCAGTGGTTGGCCGCGTCGTAGGAAATGCGGAGGTAAACGTTGCCGAAGCCGTTGAGCAGGTCGGTAGGCATGGATGCAAAACAGAAAGTACAACTGCCCCCGCTGGCGCGGGGTGGGCTGCCAGCTTACTGCCCAGCGCCGGCAAAGGTTTCAATAAATTGTCGGTCAGCTTACTAATCAAGTTATTTAGTGGCTCCGAAATAGGTGCCTGCCAGGAGTGCTTATCTTTGCCGGCCACACCCGCGCTCCCTTTCTTTCTCTTTTCTGCCCTGCTTATGTCCGATTCGCTGCTCGACGCGAACCTGCAACACGTGCCCGACCCTTATCTGAGCGGTAGCTGGCGCGTGGTAGACCGCACTCTGAGCCGGGCCGACCCTACCACCGCGCTGGCCCAAGCCACCTACCTGCACCTGCAAGAGGGCTACCTGCGCCTCGATACCTCGACCGGCCAAACGGCCGGGCACTGGTCCATCGAGCGCGATGCCCTGCTGAGCCGGCCCTACCTGCTCTTGCAGCTGGCCCACGAGAGCGTGCGCGCCCTGGTAACGCGCCTGCGGCACTCGGCCGATGGCCACTACCGCGCCCTGGTGCTTTATTTTCAATCGGGCCTCGAGCTATTTCTGGTTCAGCCCTAATCCTGCTTTCCTTTCATGGCTGATTCTACTACCTCGATTGAGCGCTTGCAAACCGCCGTTGATGCGGCCGGCGTGGGCACCTGGGACCTGGACGTGCGCACCGGCGAGCTGGTGTGGTCGACCCGCTGCAAGGAGATTTTTGGCCTGCCCGCCACGGCCGACATCACCTACGACTTCTTTCTGGAATGCGTGCATCCCGATGACCGTGCCCACACTCATGCGGCCGTGCAGCAGGCCCTGGACCCCGCCGGCTCCGGCGCCTACGCCATCGACTACCGTACGCAGTGGAACGTGACTGGTGCCGCGCCCCGCTGGGCGCATGCTACCGGCCGTGCCTTTTTTGATGCCGGCCGCACCCAGCCACTGCGCTTTATCGGTACCATTACCGATGTTACGGAGCAGAAAAGCAATCGGGAAGCCCTGCGCCAGCGCGAAGCTGACTTTGTCACGATGGCCGACAGCATCGCCCAGCTGGCGTGGATAGCGGAGGCCAATGGCGACATCAGCTGGTACAACCGCCGCTGGTACGACTACACCGGCACCACCCTGGCCCAGATGCAGGGCTGGGGCTGGCAACAGGTACACCACCCCGACTACGTGCGCGGCGTGGTCGAGCGCCTGCAACATGCCTTCGCCACCGGCGAAGCTTGGGAAGATACCTTCCCGCTGCGCGGCCGCGACGGCCTCTACCGCTGGTTCCTGTCGCGGGCCGTGCCCTTGCGCGATGCGCAAGGCAACGCACTGCGCTGGTTTGGCACCAACACCGACGTGACGCAGATGCGCGAGCTGCAAGAGCGCCTCAGCCAGGCCTACGAAGACCTGGAGGTGAAAGTAACCTTCCGCAACCTGACCCTGGAGCACGAAGTGCAGCAGCTGCGCGCGCAGCTGGACCTCGCCGGGGTGGGGGCGGGTGTGCCAGTAGGTCCGCCGCCCAGCCCGCCGGCGTAGCTTTTGAATGGCATAATGGCCTTGTTTCCAAGTGCTTTACACTAAAAAAAGGCCCTGCTAAAGCGGGGCCTTTTTTTAGTGTAAAGCACTTGGGCTGGGCTAGCCCAGCCCGCATCAGCTGCACTGCCGGGCTGCCTCCGACAATTTCAGCATGCCAGCACTACGCTTGGCTTGCGCTAAAAAGGTGTTATATACCCCGTTGCCTGGTGCTGAGTGCGTAATTTCACTGAATATTGTGCGCTATAAATACGGATTTTACCAGTCAGGGTAGCTGCGCACTATGCTGCCGCCGTAAGGGGTAGCCATGAATGACTTATCCCCAGACTTGGCCCGCCAGCAGCGGGCGTTGGAGTGGGCTGTTGCGCTGGCAGCCGATGCCCACACGGTACCCAGCGGGCAGCTAACGCACTACCTGCACCGGCTGCCCGAGCCGCCACTGCCAGCCCAGGAGCCGGGCGTCTACCACCTGCTCTACTGTAGCCAGGCGCGGCAGCCCTTCGGCGAAGAGCAGCTGGCCGACTTGCTGGAGCATTCGCTGGCTAATAATGGCCGCCAGCACATTACGGGCTTGCTGTGCTACGGCAGCGGCCACTTCGTGCAGGTGCTGGAGGGCCAGGCGGCAGATGTGGAGGCGCTGTTTGCCCGCATTGCCTGCGACCGCCGCCACCACCAGGTGCATGTGCTGAGCCGGGGGGTGGGCCCGGCTCACCGCTTTGCCGACTGGCGCATGGCCTTCGCCAAAAGCCAGTCGCAGGAGTTTTACTGGCTCATCACGTTCCTCGAAGCGCACCACCATCGCCTGCTATTGCGCCAGATTCCTATCGCCGAGCCGGGGCTCACCCGCACGCTCGCCAGCTTTAGTAAGGCCTGTGCCGGCGCTCGTCCTCATGCAGCGGCTTAGGCAGTGCGCTAGTGGCTAACTGATTGAGCACGCACGAGGGCTACCCAAGAAAGCGCAGTACCGCTTCGAGGACGGGGGCTGGCTTTTCCTCAAACAGGTAGTGGCCACTGTCCAAAATGCCAATTATTTGCGTGTTGTCGGCCAGCATGGGCAGGGTCATTTGCAGGTTGTCGTAGGCTACGTAGCTGCCAATGCCCAGCACGGGCATGGGGAGCCGGGCGTAGGTTTTGGCATCTGCCATGTCTTGCCCAAAGGCCTGGTACCAGCCATTGGCTGCCCGGATATTCTCGGGCTCATTATACGCGGCGGCATACACGGCCCGGTCGAAGGCCGCCATGCGGCGCTCATCCACCATTACGTACGCAAAAAGCCAGTCCAGCAAAAAGTGGAAGCGGCCCGCCAGCAGCTGCTCGGGCAGGCCGGGCACTTGGTTGAAAGCCATCCACCAGAGGTAGGGATTTTGGCCATTCATCTTGGAGGTGAAAGAGCCGGGCGCGGGCAGCATCGAGAGGTGCATGAGACCCTCGCTGGGGTGCGAGCCATCCAGCACGATGAGCTTTTCGGTGGCCTTGGGGTAGTTAGCGGCAAAGCTGATGGCTACCATACCGCCGATATCGTGCCCCATTATCGACACCTTTGCCAGGCCCAGGTGCTGCACCAACTCGTAAATGTCCTGGGCCATTGTCTTTTTATCGTAGCCCGCCGCCGGCTTGTCGGAGCTGCCCATGCCTCTGATATCCAGAATAATTACCCGGTGATGTTGAGCCAGCCCGGCCGCGATAGGGTGATAAGAGTACCAGGTTTGGGGCCAGCCGGGCAGGCACACCAGCGCCGGGCCGCTGCCGCCCGCCACGTAGTGCAGCCGCACGCCATTCACGGTGGCGTAGTGGTTGGTGAAGCCCGGCAAGTGCTTGATTAGCTCCTCATCGGAGTAAGCCGCGGGAACAGTAGTAGAGTGGTCAGTCATGAAATTACGCTTTTAGCAACTGGTGGGCGCTGGCCCAGGTGAGGTGGGGGTAGCGGGCATTGTCGAGCGGGGTATTTTGCACGCTGAACATGCTGCGCACGTATTGCAGCTGCTGCCAATCGGCGTAGAGCTGCTGCTCGCCGGCTGGGTTGGCGGCGCGGGCCTGCGCAATAAGGGCCGCCAGGTCGGCCCGCGAGCCCAGCCGCACCACGTTAAACTTGCCGCGGCCGGCGGCCGCGGCAGTGGCGGCTAGCTCGTTGGGGCTGAGCTGGAAGCTGGCAATGCGCAGCAGCCGGGGCGCCTGGCCAGCCAGGGCCGCAGCGGCGGTAAAGGCGGCCGTGTCGTCCATGGTAGTAAAGTCGATTTTCCAGTCGGCGTCTTCCCAGTAGCCCACCTGCTGCTGCTTGAAGTCGAGCAAGGGAATACCATAGGTCAGCAGCTCGGCAAAGGCGCCATTGAGAATGGAAGTAGCGGCAATAGGGGCTTGGTCGAGGCGGGCCCGAAACTCGCGCCGTAGGTCAAAGTTGCGGTTTTCGCCAGTGGCCTGCTGGTTGTAGTCGCTCGAAAAATCCGACGGGATGAAGCGTGGTACGCCCGCTGCCACGGCCGCCGCCAACAGTGCCGACTGCCCATCCACGATAACCTCGCGCAGCCCCGCCACCGCCGACACCACGCCCGCCATGCCCGCGCAAGCCCGGGTAAGGGCCGCTACATCGGCCATGTCAACGACCACTATTTCGGCCCCGAGGCTGGCTAGCTCGGCTACCTTGGCCGGGTCCGATTCGGCCCGCACGATGGCCCGCACAATGGCCCCGCGCCGGAGCAGGGCCTCGATGATGCGGTGGCCGAGGTTGCCGGTGCCACCGGCTACTAAAATATTATTAAGCATAGGGTTTAGCCTGGGGATTGACAGCGCACTTGCTGCTTGCAGGAACGACACAAAGGTCCTCCTGCCTTCACCCGGCTACCCGCCCGATTCTTGCGTAGTTCTTACAGATTCTTGCTTATTGGAGGCCTTGGGCTAACCCCGCTGAAACTGCCGCGGGCTCTGCCCCGTGGCTCGCTTAAAGGCCGACGCAAAATGAGCCGGCGATGCAAAGCCCAGCGCATCGCTGATAGCGGCCACGGGCTGGCTGGCCGCCGCCAGCAGCTGCTGGGCGCGCCGGATTTTCCAGTCCAGCACGTACTGGTACGGCGGCCGGCCGGTGGTCAATTTAAAGCGCCGGGCGAAGTGAAACACGCTCAGGTTGGCTAGCCCGGCCAGCGCCTCCAGCGTAATGAGCTGCTCGGCGTGGGCCTCCAGGTAGTTGTCGATGCGGGCTAGCACTGCGGCCGGTAGCCGGGGGCCGACGCTAGCCACCCGGCGCTCGTAGGTGGCGTGGTGCTCAATGAGATGGTAGCTCAGGGCATTGGCCAGCGACTCAGCGTAGAGCCGCCCGAGCCCGTGCGTGGCGCTGGCGGCGGCCAGCAGCTGCCGCCCCAGCTGCATCAAGAGTGCGTCCTCAAACTGAAACCGGTCGCGTAGGGCAATGTGCGCTAGGTCCAGGCCCTGGCGGGCGCGGTTTTCCAGTGCCTGCGCATCCAGATGCACGTGTACAACGTCGGCCGGGCCATCCCAGGCCAGCGGGCCGTAGTCGCCGGCCGGGTACAGCCCCGCCTTGCCGTGGCTGAACAGCCCCTCTTCTACCTGGCTGCCCTGGCGGCGGCTAGAGCGCACGGGCTGGCTGCCCAGGTGCAGAATAAGCAGGTGCTGCGCGTGGAAATGCGCCGGCAACGCCGTGGCTTCCAGCTGGTAGCGCTCTACTTGCAGCCCCGGCCAGGCGTGCGGGGCGCTGGTTTCGAGGGCGGGCTGGCCGTATAGCTCGGCGGTGCGGGGTTGGTTCATGAGATGCGTAGTGAGCGTGGGCCAAATCCGCGCAGGATGGTTTGGTAAGGTGTGGCTACCTGGCTAGCACTGGCTGGCCAGCCGGCGTGCCGGCAATCTTGGCCAGTACGCCGGCCAGCGGCTCGAGGCTGGTTATTTCGGCTACCTCAGTCAGCGGGCGCGGGGTGCCCATTCGGTTGAGCCACAGCGGGCGAATGCCTACGGCCTGGGCGCCCAAGACGTCGGCCCCCCAGTTGTCGCCGACCAGCACGGTTTCTTCGGGGCGGGCGTCCAGTTGTTGCAGCGCCGCGTGAAAAATGCGCGGGTCGGGTTTAGCCACGCCCACGTCTTCAGAGGTGATAAGCGCATCCACCAAATTCGTCATGCCCAGAAAGCGCAGCTTGTCAGCCTGTTCGGCTGTGCGGTTGTTGGTGATGATGCCAATGCGGTAATGCGGCCGCAGCGCCTGGAGCAGCGCCAGCGCGCCCGGCACCGGCTGCCGCTGCTGCGGATACTGCACGTAGTAGGCATCGGCTAGGCGCTCGGCGTAGGCGTGGCTGGCGGTGGGCTGGTAGCGGGCCAGCAGGCCCTCGAAGCGCAGCCGCCGGGCTTCGGCATACGAGCAGGTGCCGGCCAGTACGCGCAGGTGCAGCTCCTCTAGCAAGTCGCTGTAATGCTGATAGAAAGGCTCAAAATCTACCTTCGCAAAGAAGGGCAGTTCGCAGGTAGTGGCCCGCAGGGCGGCCCGCGACGTGGCAGTGTGGTCAAAAAGCGTATCGTCTAAATCAAAGAGCACCGTGGTGGGGCGCGGCGGAATGGAAGAGAGGGAGGGCATAGCTTGCAGGGGGCTACCTAAGCAGACAACTCAACGGCCAACAGGTTTTATAAACACAAAAAAGCCCCCTGCAAGCTATGCAGGGGGCTTTCATTATGAATTGGCAGGCGTTATACCCACTTGTTGTCCAGCGAAGCGCCGTTCACGTCAATCTTGTTGGCCGAGATAATCAGGCTCAGTACCATCGAGGCTTGCGTTTCGGCCTGGCGGGCATCAAAGGTTTCTTTGTAGCCTACGCAGTAAGCTTCTTTGAACGCCAGCTCTTTCATTTTGGAGTCCTGGTCACCGCGCTTGAACACGATTTTGCCTTCGGCACGCTTGTAGGGGTCCAGCATCCAGCTGATGAGCTTTACGCTGTCCGTCGAAACGATGGACACCTTGATGAATGCGCCCTGCACTACCGAGGAAGGACGACCCTTGTCATCAGTGGATTGCTTGAAGTCGTATTCGCAGCTTACTACTTCACATTCCTCGCTACCAGCGGCGGAGAAAACAGCACTAAAAGAAGCCATGTTGAAAGTGGTTGAGTGAAAAAGAAAAAGGTTTGGGAAATATACGCAAGCTCATCTTGTAAGTTGGCTATAAAGTTGTTAAAGAACAATTTTATAACACTACTAACGGTGAATATGCTAGCGGTAACATGCACACAGCGTGTGCTTTATTGCTGAGCATACTCGGCGTTCCAATCGCGGCCGGGGTTGTCCGGGTCGTCGCCTTTGGTACCGTCCAGCGACACCAGGAAGGTCTTGGCCGGGAAGTACGGCACCATGTGGATATCGAGGATGATACGGTCCTTTTGGTCGGGGTCGCGCTCGAATTTCTTAATCGAGAACTTTTCGATGAGCTTGCCGGGGCCGGCGATGCCGTCGAGGAAGCGCACAATCTGGTTCTGGATGTCCATTCGCATGTTGTGGTCCCAGTTCTCGAAGGCGCGGCGGTTGAGGAAGTCAATCAGCACCTTGGTCACGTAGTCGAACACGCGCACCACGGAGTAGGTCTGCAAGCCGATGTTGTCGCCGTTGAACAGCGTTTTGGCCGAAAAGGCCATCACCCGGCCGTACTCGTTGACCATCGGCACGAGGCCGATTTTTTCGAGGTTGGAGATTTCGCTCTTGCGTAGCGGAAATTTCACGCCGTCTACCTCGCTCAGCGTGCCGTGCTTGCGGCCGGCCGTGACCTGCGAGGCCAGCGTGGAGTAGATGCGGCCCGCCAGCGCCGATGATGGTGGCACGAACAAGTCGTCTTCCTCGCCAATTTCTTCGATTTTACCCCGGCCTACCAGCCAGTTGGCGGCCATTACTACGTTGGCCTTGTGGGCATCCGCGCCGGTTAGGTTAGCTTCTTCAAAAAGTTCGATAACGTCCTCGGGTGTGTCATAGTGCTCGAAGTCGGTGACCATCATCACCTTGTTCTTGTGGGCTATTTTGGCCCATTTATCCACCACTTTATTCGAGCCGAGGTAGCCGGGCACCACGAGCAGTGAGTAGTTGTCGCGCAGGTCGAGGCGGTCGTAGTTCTGCTCCAACTCCTCCGACACGGCGTCGATAAATGTGGTATTGTCGAGGTCTTGCAACTGGTCCTTGTCGGCGTTCATCACCGAGATGTTCTTCACCTCGTCCTGCTCCGTGTTCTTATAGAACAGGGCCACGGAGCGGTAAGCCTGCTCCAGCTCCTGCGTGGTCTCGACGGCCTTTTTCAGGTTTTCGGTGAGGAGCTGCTGCTGCTCTTCCACGCGCTCGGTGCCTTTTTCGACGGCGTCGGCTACGGTTTCATTCTCGCTGAGCAGGGAGTGCCACAGGGCTAAGCGCTTCTTGAGCTGCTTGCGGTCTTCTTTTTTATTATTTTCCGAAAGAAATATTTTTTTGCGCGCTTTCTTTTCGGGGTTCAGGTTGGAGGCGCCGTCGATGGTGGTTTCGAGCAAATCGAAGCCGCCCACTTTGAGCAGCGACTGAATGCTTTGGTCGAGGGCGGGGGCGGCTGCCTCGCGGCTTTTGTAGCCAGCGGCGGCGGCGTCTTGCTGTTCGAGAGCCATAAAATAGGGGAGAGGCGGATGAGGAAAAGGCCAGAAAAAGAGCGGGGCGCGGGCTAGTCGAGCTCGTCCATCATGGCCTGGATGGCGGCCAGAAAGGCGGCTTTGTACTCGGGGTTTTCGAGCGCCGTTTTCAGGATTTTGTTGGATTTAAGCTGGCGCAGTAGCTTCTGTAAGTCGTCGGTTTCGTTGGCCAAGCCTTGCAGGAAGGCGCTTTGGTTGATGATGCCCTTTTTGCCGAAGTCACCTAGCGAGCTGAACTGCAGCTTTTCGGGCACTACGTTTCCTTGCTCATCTTCGAAGTTGACGCCGACTTCGGGCTTGAAGTGGGCGAACACCGCTTCGGGCGTTTTGAGGCCCTCCACTATCACCGGCTTGAGGGGCGAATTGGTGGTGAGCTTCTGCACCAGCAGGGTGCGGTTGAGGGGAATGTCCGATATTGCTTCGGAGGTGTTGTCGAGCTTACGCTCCTGACCGCCGATTCCGTAAGAGTACATAGGAGGAGGGGATGGTGATGGAGCTGAACGCGTAACTAGGTGGCGAAGCCAGGTTAGGAAAGCGTTCATCAATGAGTTTTTCAGGGGGCTCTACGCGCTGCCTGCGCCCAAAGTTGGCGCTAATGTATAGGATTTCCGATAGACTAGCCGCCGGGGTGAGTATTAATTACTTCGCCGGCCAGACCGTGCTCTTTATATCACGAACCTCGGCTTAGCATTACACGTAGCCAAACTCCGCTATTCTCCACACCTCACGCTCTTACTTTCTTCGCCGGTGGCCTACTCCGACAATCTTAAACGCAGCCTGCACATCGCGCAGGCCGTGGCCCACGAATACCGCCAGGCCCAGTACGCGGCCCCGCACCTGCTCACGGCGCTGCTGCACAACGAAATCGGGCTGGCCTCGTGGCTGGTGGCCGTGCTCGACAAGGACATCCACTACCTGCGCGAGTGGGCCGAGGTGCGCCTCGAAGACGAGCCCAAAGCCGCCCGCCCGCCCGAAATGCCCGCCCCCGCCCCCGACGTGCAGCGCGTGCTGGAAATGGCCGACCTGGTAGCGCTGCAACTTATGCGCGACCAAACCGACCCGCTCAGCGCTCTGGCCGCGCTGCTGCGGCCCGGCCTGGCCTTTACCGCCGAGCAGCTAAAGTCGCTGCCCCTCACCCAAAAGGAGTTGCTAGACGCCGCCCAGGCCGAAATGCCCGCCGCCGCGGCAGAACCCGACGCCGCTACGCCAGCCGCGCCCGGTGCGGCCCCGGCCGCTGGCAAAGGCGGCGCGCTAGCCACCTACTGCACCGACAAAACTGCCCAGGCCCGCGCTGGCAAGCTCGACCCTATCGTGGGGCGCGACCGCGAAATCCGGCTGGTGGCCGAGATACTGGGCCGCCGCACCAAGCCCAACGTACTGCTCATCGGCGAGCCCGGCGTAGGTAAGTCAGCGTTGGTAGAGGGCTTTGCCCAGCAGATTGTGCTGGGCCAGGTGCCCGTGCATTTGCGCGAGGTCACGCTGTTTGAGCTGGATATGGGCACGCTGGTAGCCGGCGCTTCCTATAAAGGAGAGGTGGAGGACCGCATTAAAAAGGTGCTCACCGAGCTGAAGCAGTACACCCGCGCCATCCTCTTTATTGATGAAATTCACGTGCTGCTCGACCCCAAGGGCAGCGCGGGCAGCGGCATTGCGCAGCTGCTCAAGCCCGAGCTGGCCAGGGGTGAGCTGACGGTAATCGGGGCCACTACGAGCGACGAGTACCGACAGTATATTGAAAAAGATGAGGCTTTTAACCGCCGTTTCGACAGCGTGCGGGTGGAGGAGCCCAGCCTGGTGGTGGCCGAGCGGATGCTGGAGCGCATCATGCCCATTTACGCCGCCCACCACGGGCTGGCCTTGGGTGAGGGCACCATCGGCGAGGCCGTGCGCCTGGCCAAGCGCTACCTCAAAGACCGGCAGTTGCCTGACTCCGCCATCGACCTCGTGGACCGCACGATGGCAGCCATCCGGATGCTCGACGAGCAGGCCGTGGCGGGCCTCACGCAGCTTCAAACGGAGTTTGAGGCCCTGGCCAGCCGCCGCGACGAGCTGGGCGAGGCCGACTACTTGCGCGAGCTGCGCTGGCTGCTGCACCAGGTGCAAAACCAGGTGAGCCAGCTCTGGCTCAATCAGCTGGAAAACGACCAGCAGCCCGACAAGCTCGAAACCAGCGCCGAGCTGGAAACCTACCTGCGCGAAATATTAGCCGCCGTACTATCCTTGGCCGATACCAAGAAGGAGAGCGTAGAGAAGCAGGATATTGCCGCCATCGTGTCGGGCAAAACCGGCATCCCGCTGGGCAAGCTGCAAAGCAACGAGCGCGAAAAGCTGCTGGGCATGGACCAGATTCTGCAAAAGCGCGTGGTGGGCCAGGATGCCGCCGTGAAGGCCATGTGCGCCGCCATCCTGGAGTCGCGCTCGGGCCTCACCAAGGCGGGGCAGCCCATCGGCTCGTTTTTCCTGCTCGGCCCCACGGGCACCGGCAAAACTGAGCTAGCCAAGGCGCTGGCCGATTTCCTGTTCAACGACGAGTCGTTTCTCATCCGCTTCGACATGTCGGAGTTCAAGGAAGAGCACTCGGCGGCGCTGCTCTACGGCGCGCCTCCCGGCTACGTGGGCTACGAGGAGGGCGGTTTGCTGGTGAATAAAATTCGCCAGAAGCCCTACTCGGTGGTGCTGTTTGATGAGATTGAGAAGGCGCACCCGTCGGTGTTCGATATTTTCCTGCAAATCCTGGACGAAGGCAAGCTGCACGACCGGCTGGGCCGCGAAGGCGACTTCTCCAATGCCGTCATTCTCTTTACCTCCAACATTGGCTCGGAGCAGATTAGCGCCACTTTCGCCGCTGGCGAGGTGCCTGCTGGCACCGAGTTGATGGAGACGATGACCCCGTATTTCCGCCCCGAGTTCCTGGCGCGCCTCACCGAAATCGTGCCCTTCGCGCCCATCTCGGAGGAGAACGTGGGTCGCATCTTCGATATCCACCTCAAGCCGCTGCTGGAGCAGCTGCGCCGGCAAGGTATTACGCTCACGCTCAGCCCGGAGGCGCGGCAGCACCTGGCGCTGTCGGGCTTTACGCCGCGCTATGGAGCGCGGCCCATCACGGGCGTTATCCGCTCGCAATTGCGGCGGCCCATCTCGCGGCTCATCATCAGCGGCGAGGCCCGCAAGGGCACCACGCTCATGCTGGACAAGCCGGAGGGGAGCGAGGAAGTGCTGTGGACGACCACGCAAGAGGAGCCGGTTAGCGTAGTTGAGGCGGTGAGCTAACGCCACGCGTTGCGTGCTTAAAAATTAAAAAAACGTTATGCTGAGCTTGCCGAAGCATCTCGCTCGCTTCATTGAAGAGACCCAATGAAGCGAGCGAGATGCTTCGGCAAGCTCAGCATAACGTTTTAGTGGCTTTTTAAAGAATAATAATTGTCCTTTAAGTTTCCAGCACAAATTGTCCGGCGCCCCGCCGCTGGGTACGGCGGCTTATGGCTGCTTTAGGTAATCCGCCGCTGTGCGGTTTTTGGGGTTGAGCTGTAGGGCGCGAGTGTAGTGCTGAGTCGCTAGTTTCTTGTTGCCCAGAGCAGCGTAAGTTTCGGCCAGACTGTCGTAGGTATTGGCGCTGGCGGGGTAGAGGCGCGTATTTAGCTGAAATACAGCCAGCGCGTCAGTGAGTTGCCCTTGCTCCACCAAGGAATAGCCCCAGGCGTTGACGGCCGTTTCGGGCAGGACGTAGGCCGGGTTGCGGCGGCGCGCTCGTTTTACTTCTTCTTCCAACTGGCTGAAGCCGTGCTGGCGCAGGGTGCGGTGCAGGGCGCGCAGGGTGGGGGGCAGGCCGAAGCCATCGGCCACGCGCATATCGGGCAGGTAGCAGGCGGCTAGCGCATCGACAAACCGCTCGGGGTTGGCCCCTTGCAGGTTGGTCAGCACCACGATAGCCAGGTCGTCATCGGGGTACAGAAACACGGCCGAGCGGCCACCGCCCACGGGGGCCACGGCGCGGTGCTCGGGCCGGTCGACGGTGGGCCAGCCCAGGGCGTAGCCGGTCAGCTTGCCGCCGAAGCCGCGCTGCGAGCCGTCGTTGAGGCGACCGGGCGTCCAGAGGGTAGGGAGGCTGGCGGGTTGCAGCAGGCGGCCCTGTTGCAGGGCAATGAGCCACCGGGCCACTTCCTCCGCCGTGGAGCTCATGCCGGCAGCCGTGCGCAGGGAGGGCGGAAATACCTCGAACAGGTTTTGCAGCTGCGCACTGCGGCGGCGCTGCCCGTCGATGTACTGCGTGTAGGTGTAGCCCCGCGCGCCGTGGGGCAGCACGTCGTGGGCATCGCCCGAGGTTGTGCGCGGCATCCCCACCACCTCTAGCTGCCGCTGCCGGATAAACTGCGCAAAAGGCTGGCCACTAAGCTTATCGATGAGGCGGCCCAGCAGCAGGTAGTTGGTCTGGTTGTAGGCAAACTGCTGTCCGCCCGGAAAATCCAGGGGCTGGGCCTGCACCCGCGCCCAGGCTTCCTTTTCGTTGTTTTCGGTCACCAGCGCATCATCCGGCATAATGTCGGGCAGGCCGGAGGTGTGCGTGAGTAGCTGCCGCACGGTAACTGCGTGCCAGGTAGCGGGCAGCTCGGGTAGGTAGCGGCCCATCGGCGCGGCCAGGTCGAGCTTGCCGGCCTCCACCAGCTGCATGGCGGCCACGCCCACGAAGGCTTTGGTGATGGAGTTGAGAAAAAAGCGCGTTTGCGTGGCGACCGGCACGGAGTCCTGCACGTTGCCCAAGCCGTAGTTGCCCAGCTTGATGACGCGGCCGTGGCGCACCACGGCCAGTTGCAGGCCCGGAATGCGCAGCTGCCGCATGGCCTGGCGCACCACTACATCTACGCTATCGGTGGCCGATTGCGCCTGGCTGGGCAGAACACCGCTCAGCAACAAAATGAAAGCCGCACCAACCGTGCGGAGCCAGAAGGAAAGCCGGTGATTTTTCATGGCTTTTGGTGGAAAATGGGGTGGTGTGTCAGGCGCCAGCGTCTTCAGCTGGCGGGACAAACATACTAAGAGAGCCTTGCAATGCAAGGTAGCTGCCTTAACACAATCTCTTTTTTGCACCTTTATTTTGCGCCCCAATACCCGCGCAAAAGCCAGCTGGTAGTAGGTGTTGTTAGCCAGTAGTTTAAAGAAAGCCTGAGTAAAGTAAAATCTTTTCAGAATGCTTGAAAAGTCAATTTGGTACGCCACGCTCACCTTAGCGCAGTGGCGCTGCTGGCATAGTTGGCGGCCAGCCGGTGTGCTTCCCAATAGCCGCCGCACATATGAAACAATCAGGCCCATTGCTGCCCCCACCGGCTAGCCAGTAGGCGGGGCAGCAACGGGCCTAAGCACTCGTCACCAACTCAATTAATTGCTATGGCTGTGCGTAGCGCAGCCATTTAGGCCATTCCCACCGGCTGTACCACCACCTCATAAGGCAGGTTAAGCGCCGACTGGCCCGCCAGCACGGCCGTCAGCTCCTGGGCGGCGCGCTGCCATTCGGGGGCACTGAGGCGGCTGGTGGCCAGCGGCGTGAGCCGTACCCGAATGCAGCGTACGAAGCCCGCCGTGGGCGTGGTGCCAGTCTGGAAGCCCTTCTCGACGTGCACGTTGGCGAGGTGCAGGCCCAGCTCGGCCCAGCAGGCGGCCTGGATGTCGGCCAGGGTGACGAGGCGGTTGCGGGCCAGCAGGTTGCGGCGCAGGGCGTGGGTACGCTCTTCGGGGCGGGGGCGCTCGCGGCCGCCGCTGGTGGTGGTGAGCAGGCGCACATCGTCCACGTAGTGGCCGTCGTGCACGCGCAGGCGGCTGCCGGCGGCGAGGCGGTTGGCCGCCTCGCCGTTGCTGGCCCAGTATTCGAGGTACACGCTGTCGTCCACGTTTTGGGGGCGCAACAGCAGGTAGGGGATGGGCTGCTCGGCGGCGGCGCGGCGGTCGAGGCGTTCCTCGAGGCGGGCCAGGTTTTGGTCGAGCTCGCGCAGGATGGTGCCGATAAAGTCGGTGCCAGCAGCGGTGAAGGCGCGGCTTTCATCGCGCAGCAGCTCCACCAGCTCGCGCAGGGCCTCGCGGCCGGTGCGGGTGTCGAAGCGGCCGACGCCGTGGCTGCGTAGCGTGTAAGTATCGGTGGCGCCCTCCGATAAGTCGCTGAGCGTGGTGGAGCGGTAGGCCACGTTGCTGAGGCTGTACACGTCGCGCACTGCCAAAAATGGCTCCTCGCTGGCCAGGGGAAACAGATTCAGTGCCGGCTGCAAGCGGAATAAGACCTTGTATAAGCGTCGGTTGAGCACCGGGAAGCAGTTGAGCGCACACACCATCTGGTCAAACGCCTCGGGTGGCAGCGCGTGGGCAAAGCGGATTTCCAGCCACGTCAGCGGCTCAGTTAGCGCTTGCAGCTCGCTATCGGGCGTGGTGAAGGCGGCGGCCAGCTCGGCTGGGTAAGCGCGGGGTACGTAGCCAGCCAGCGCCCCGGCCGGCCCCGCCAGCCGCACAAACGACGGTGCGTACAGGTCGCGCACGCGCTCCTCAATGCGCCGCAGGTAGTCGTACTCACTGTTGAGCTGGCCGGGCTGGGCATCTAGGTGCTGGGCGCCGCCGGGCGTACCCTGAATCGGCGTCAGCTCGGCACCGCCCAGCAGCCACTGCTCGCCGGGCAAAAAGGTGGCGTACGTAGCCTGGAGCGGCTCATTGAGCCAGTCGAAGTAAAAGGTAAGGTCGCTGAGCGCAATGCCAGGTGGCAAGGCCATGCCCACCCACAGGCGGCGGTAAGGCGCCGGCACGGCGGCCGAAGCTTGGGCTACCACCCGCTTCTGGCCGTTGGCGTCGAGCTGCCACACGGCGGCATCGGTGGCGAGGCAGCGCACGCCGCCGGCCACCAGCCGGGTAGCTTCGAGGGGTGAGAAATACATGGCCGGGCCGGTGGCCTGCCGCCCCACCACGGGCGTTTCGAAAACGAATTGCGCATCGGCAGGCAGGGCCACAATGGCTTCGCGGGCGCGGGCCTGGGCCACGGCGTGGGCCGGGTGCGGGGCGTCGACCACGTCGGGGTTGAGCAGGGTAGCCAGGCGCTCGACCAGCCGGTGCTGGGTGCTGTGCAGTTCCTGACCCATTTTCTCAAACTCAACAGCGCAGGCCTCGAGTAGCAGGTTCACGAGCGGGTCGAAGCCGTCAAGGTCGCCCTCGGCGTAGCCCCAAAGCTCGGCGGCCTGCCGGGTGAGGCGGCTCTTGACGCTGGCTTTGCTGAAATCGGTGGTGGTAGGGGCGGGGGAGCGGAAAGGTGGCAGCACAGGGAAAAGGCAAAAGGCGATGGGCGCGGCAAGCGCTTCGCTAAAGTACGCGGCTAGTTTAATCGACGGAGAGCGGGGCCACAAACAGGCTGGCCTGGAAGGCAAACGGCTCGTTGGTGCGGTGCAGCACGGCCGAGATACTTACTTCCAGCCGCTTGCGGATACGCTGGCTCACGTTTTTCAGCTCAAAGTCCATGATGGCGACCTGCGCCCGCGCCCGCACCAGGCGCGGCTCGTAGGTGCGAATGGCCTCTTCTATCGACTGTTGCACGCTATCTTTCCAGCGCAGAGTGGTCATGGCCTCAAAATCCTGCTCCCACACCTGGCAGCCGAAGCTGGCATCGTAGCGCGACTCGCCAAAGTGCGTGGTCAGCAGCAGGTACAGGTGCTGGGCAATGGACTCCTGGGCCGAGCAGCGCGGTAGCTGCTGGCGCGCCACGATGCCTTCGAGGTCGAGGGGCAGGCGGTAGTAGGTATCAGCCATAAGAAAAACAACAGCGAAAAAAGCAGGGCCGACGTGACCTCGGCCCCGGGCACCCCAAACCTACGCCGTAAATACGGGCTGCGTTGTCAGTACGCACATATTGCCGTAGTTGCGGATGCTGCCAATGGCTTATATCGTGGAATTCTGGCCCAGCCCAGCGGCGGAACGGTGCGCACGGAGTCGGGCACCGTTCCGCCGCCGGCTTGACACGTAGTATTCGTGCGCAAAAATAATCTTGCCCTGATGCATTTATGTAGTTAGGCGCGCGAGCAAAAGTGTAGTGGTAGGCACCCTCCCGTAGTAAATACCGGCTGCGCGGGCCCGAATACGCGAGTAAAAAAAGAGGGTGCTTGGCAGCAAACCCGCCATGGGCGCCAGAGTATCCCGGTAGGTCAGGCGTTTTGCTGCCGCCCGCTGCGCCACAGCTTTCGGATAATGAACCCTGTAAAAACCAATATGGCCAAGCCGATGCTTAGTGCGACTAGCTCCTAGTTTTCAGCGAAAAACGACGGCTCAGGTTTGCTACTGGGTAGCTTCCACCCAGTTATTAACGTAGGCCACGCCCTGCTTGATGAGGCGGCGCGCTACCACGCTGAGCACGTAGTAGTGCGAGGCCTCGCCCGTATCACTGGCCTCAAAGTGCTCTTCGTAGCCCACGCAGTAGGCTTCTTCCAGCACCAGAGTGAGGGGCAGCGACACCCCGTCGAGGGCCTCAAACACCACCCGGGCCGGCAGGGCCATGTGCGGGGTGTAGGCCCAGGTGGGCAGCAGCACGTCGTGGGGCCGGTAGTCGAGCACGATGCGCAGCTCGCCGCTCGTGGGCTGCGCATTGACGAGGCCCCGCTCGGTGGTTTCCTGGTGCATGTGCTGGGTGAGGCTGCGCACGGTATAGTCCGTATCCTGCACCCAAAAAGTGGCGGCGGCAGAGTTCATAAAGCAGAAGGGAAAAGGAAGAACGGCCGGGCTAGCCAGCGCCGAAAAGAGTAGGCAGAAAACCGGCCTACACCGGCCAGTGGTTATCGATAATCAAAGCCCCATCGACGTGCAGCTGGCGGGCCGTGAGCAGGATGGACATGGTACCGGCAAACGTGCCGTCGCCCCCCGCCGTGAAAGCAAGGCCCTGGCTCACGCACAGCGCATCCACAAAGCGCAAGCTGCGCGTGGTGCCCATGCCGTTGGGGGCATCGGCCACGAGCAGGCCACTGAGCTGCTTGCGGGCGTCGGCCATCCAGGCGTCGAGCAGCGGGTGCTGGAGCTTGTCGATAACCAGGCTGATTTTACCCGCCAGGATGCCGCTTTGCGGCCGGCTTTGCGCATCGGTGAGCTGCACGATGCTCCAGTGAAACTCCTGCACTACCAGGGTTTCGCCTTCCAGGTACAGTTTGGCAGAGTGGGCCATAGCAGAAGCGTGGTTTTGAGGTAAGACGGGCTAAATGTACTGGCGGCGGCGCAAGTAGCGGGCGGGGGCTAGCTGCCCACTACTAAGTATAGTCGCCAGTATTTGCGTAACGAAGATTAACCGCTGTGGTTATCGCCCCGGCCCCGATAGCAGCGTTACCCAGGCAGTGAACCTTGAGAAATGCCCTATGCTAAATAGCTATTTACCAATTGTTAACGGGTAGTAAGAGCTGTAGCCTGATTTTCAAAAAGTAGCCGGCCTCCCGGTGCAGCCGGGCTGGCTGGCCGGGCTAACCTCGGCGGCCGGTGGCCAGTAGGTTAGTGCGGCTCTACTTAGCTTTATAAATCCAAAGAATACCGGAGCATCACTCTTTATGGTTGCATTGTATTGAAAATTAGCTGCTTGTGAGTAGCTGTTTCTCTTGTTTGTCAAAAAATATCGATTAAAAAGCTGCCAGCTGGGCGGCTGGTTTCGTAAGCACGGCGGGCGGGGCTGCGTCCACCGGCCGTGCGCCACCCGCTGCTTTCTTCTATTCCTTTTCCCATGTCGTATCCCGTAAAAGTGAGTGTGCAAGTAGAAGGGGTGGGCGACCCGTCGGGGTCGCTGGCCGAGTTCACGCACCTCTCGTTGCAGCAGCACGTGTTCACGCACCACACCTTCGGGCTGGACTTTTCGTGCGAGACGCTGGGCAAGGCCCTGGGGCTCAAGCCCGACTTGGTGCCCATCCAGGCGCACACGCAGCTCAGCGGCAAGGCCATCACCCTGAGCTGGACGAGCCGGCTGGCCAGCGGGGCGGGGCGCGCGTTTCAGTTCAAGGGCCTCATCACCGACATCAGCCTGCGCACCGACGCCGATTTGGTCAACTACTACCACGTGAGCGGCTACAGCCCCAGCTTTTTGCTGGAGGACGGCACCCAGCGCCGCACGTTCGTCAAGAAAGGGCTGGGGGCCATCTTTGCCCAGGTGCTGGGCGAGTACCCCGGCAATGCCTTTGCCCGGGTCTTGCAGGCGCAGGGGCAGGCGGTGCTGCCCTACGTGGTGCAGTACCAGGAGACGAATTTCAATTTTCTGAGTCGGCTGGCGGCGGGGCAGGGGGAGTGGTTTTACTACGACGGCACGAGCCTGCGGCTGGGGCGGGAGTCGGCACCGGTTATTGCGTTTCGCAGCAGCAGCGCGCAGGTCTTCAGTCTGGCGATGCGCTTGCAGCCGAGTAAAACGCAGGGGGCGGGCTACAACTACCGCACCCACGCGCCGCTGGCGGCCACGGCGACGCCCCCGGCGGGGGGCTACGGCCTCAACCAGTTTGCCCAGCAGCAGTCGGAGACGTTGTTCACGCAGCCGCAGCGGCTGGCGGTGGGGGGGCAGGGGCGGGACCAGGCGCAGTTGCAGCGGGCGCTGGACGGGCTGGCGGCCCGGCAGGCGGGCAGCCAGGTGACGCTGACGGGGCAGGGGGAGGCATTTGACACGCGAGTGGGCAGCGTGCTGGAGGTGCAGGACGCGGCCGGGGCGGCGTACGGCAAGTTCCGGGTGCTGGCCGTGACGCACGAGGTAGACGGGGCGGGCAACTACCACAATGCGTTCGAGGCCCTGCCGGACGCGGTGAGCGCGCCGCCGCCCAACCCGCACTACCTGGTGCCGGTGGCGCAGCCGGAGCTGGCGGAGGTGATAGACTTGCAGGACCCGCGCAGCCTGGGGCGCATCCGGGTGCGCTATTATTGGAGCGTGGGGCAGCCGGCGGAGGCGGAGAGCGCGTGGCTGCGGGTGAGCACGCCGTACTCGGGCGCTGGCAAGGGGCAGCTGTTCACGCCGGAGGTGGGCTCGCAGGTGCTGGTGGGCTACGAGCAGGGGCAGGCGGAGCAGGCGCTGGTGCTGGGCAACCTGTTTCACGCGCAGAACCCGCAGGGGGCGACGTACACGCGGGCGAGCAACCACCTCAAGGGGTTGCAGACGGCGGGCGGCAACAAGCTGGTGATGAACGACGTGGCCGGCGCCCAGACCATCCTGCTCTCCAATTCCAACAACAAGGGCACGGCGGTGGAAGTAGGCTTCAAGGGCGACGGCAGCATTACCATTAAAAGCAATGGGCCAGTGACGGTGCTCAGCCCCGACATTAAGCTGGAAGCCGGCGATAAGGGTACCATTGCCATGCACGCCAAAAGCATCAGCCTGCTGGCCGAGGAGACAATTAAGGTGGTAGCCAAAACCCAGACCGTGGAGATAAGCGCCCAGGAAAAAGTAGCCCTGACGGCGAAAGAGCTGGCGGGCAGCGGCACCCGCAAAGCGTCGCTGTCGTCCAACCAGGAGCTGGCCCTGAGCGGGGGCGCCCGGGCCACCCTGCAATCTGGCGAAACCCGGGTGCACTAGGCTGCCCCGTAAGGACCATTACTTGCCAACCCACCCAACGCCAGCGGGACTAGCTGAGCCAGCCATGAGTAAAAAGTATGTGCCGGGCAACGTCTTTCTAAAGTGCGATAAAGGACTTATCCCTTGTCGGTTGCAACTGGTGCGCCCGCGCGCCCGCCTCTACGGCGAGGAGCAGTGGGCCACGGAAAACGACGCGCTGCCCCTGGTCAACATCGGCACCTTCGGTGCCTGCGCGGCCACCCAGAAGCCCTGCGTGCCGCTCACCCAGCACTGGGAAGACACCCAGCCCGGCAGCCCCAAAATAATGGTGCTGGGCAGCGCCGAAAGCCCCTTGCTCGATACCTCGCGGCTGCTCTGCTCGGCGGGCGGGCAAATTTCCATCTTCTTCACGCGGGCGGCGGTGCAACAGGCCCTGCACGACGACCGCCAGGCCGACCAGGCCCACGCGGTAGCTGCCGAAGCCAAGGACAATTCGCTGCTCCTGTTTGGGGCGGCCGTGCTGGTGGGCGTGGCCGTGGTAGGGCTCACTATCGCCACGGGCGGCGCCGCCCTGCCGCTGCTGGCCGTGGCTGGCGAGGCCGCTCTGGCGGGCGCGGCCGTGGGGGCCGGGGTCGGGGCAGTAGCGGGCGGCGTAGAGGGCTACGCCGATGGCGGCTGGCAGGGCGCGGCCAAGGGCGCCGGGCTGGGCCTGCTGGCCGGGGCCGCCATGGGAGCCGTGGGCGGGGCGGCCAGCGCCGTGGGCGGACCGGCGGCAGCGGCCCTGCTGCTGGGTTCGGGCGCGATGCTGGGCGTGGGCGCCGTCGCCGATGGCTACGCTTTTTACAAGCAGCCGACCCAGCGCAACGGCCTGGTGCTGGTGGGCGATGTGGTGGTGCTGGCCGGCGGCATTGCCGGCGACCGCCTGGCCCGCCTGGCTGGCATGAAGCAAGAACTGGTGAACACCAGCAAGCAGCGCGCCGACGAACTGGTAGCCGAGCGCGAACGAATAAAAGCGGCTAACGAAGGTAAAAAACCCAAAAAGCAGGAGCCCCAAACCGTAAGCAGCCCGGTTACGGCCTCCATCGCCGACCCCCAGGTTCTGAACCCGGCTACCGGCAAGCCGGCTGTTTACCAGGGCGAAAACTTCAATATGAAAACAGTGCAGGGCCGGGCTGATTTTGCTAAATTCAAGCAGGAAGCCCATCCAGAGCTTCAGGCCCGTATCAAAAGCCAGGAAGACCTGCTGGCCAGCGGCTGGAAACCGGAAAACCCCTTGTCGGGCACCCCGGGGGCGCACGCTGAGGTGGTGGCCTACGACAAAGCCCTGAAAGCCCGCGAACTGGCTGGCATGAAGGTCGATAGCAAGACGATTGAGGAAATTTATCTGCACAACCGGTCGCTGCTGCCCTCGCAGTATCCCAACGGGGCGCCGGATATGTGCAGCCATTGCCGCCGAATTTTGTCGGGAATCAACCCCATTGGCCACAAGTAAGATGAACACGAGCAACATTTTGGACCTGTACTACCAGGATGACGCGCAGGGTAGCAGCCTGTTGCGCACCCCCAATGGCGAGCCCTACACCGGGCTGGTGGTAGAAACCCTGCCCAGCGGCTACGTAACAGCGGAATACGAGGTGAAGGACGGCCTGAAGGATGGGCTGGAAAAGGAATTTTACGCGCCCGATGAGCCCGCCCAGGAGGCTCACTACCGCCGAGGCTTACTGCACGGCGATGTCACTTTTTATTACCCCGAAGGCGGGCCTAGAGAGAAGTCCGTATTTGCCTACGGCATATGCCTGGAGGAATTTCAGTGGGACGAGGCGGGCCAGCTTATTCACCACCAAGTGCTGGAATTACCGCCTTATCAGCAGGTGATGCTTGAAAATAACCGCAAAGAGTTTGGCGATTAACGTGAGTGGTGGCATCCGCCTAAGCCAGCGACTATTCAGCAGTGGCACTTGACGTAGTGCAATTAAACCTAAATGATTTCACTACCCCCTTGAATAGGCAGAATATTTTTGACCTTATTTACCAGGCAGACCCGCAAGGAAATGATGTGCTATGTACAACTGATGGCTCTCGCTATACCGGCATAGTATTCGAAGCTTTGTCCAGTGGTTACGTAACCGCCGAATACGAAATAAAGAATGGTATAAAGGATGGGATTGAAAAAGAATTTTATGGTGATGGCTCGGTAGAGTGCTTAGCCCACTTTCGGCAGGGCTTACTGCATGGGGAGGTTACCTATTTTTACGGCGATGGTATTCCGAAAGAAAAATCTGTTTTTGAGTACGGTATTTGGCTGGAAGGATTTGAATGGGATGAGTCGGGCAATTTGATAAATCATAATCGGCTAGACCCTGTTAGCGCAAGGTTTGAGAAAGTAAGGAAGCTGTGCGAGCAGTATAATTGGTAAACTCCGTAGTTCGAGAATCAAACAGGTAAAAAATGATACTAACGGACGAGCAACTCAGGCGGGCCGAGCAGGAGCAGCAGGCCCTGCGGCAACGGGTGGTGGCCCACGACCGGCTGCCCGACCCGGTGCGCACGGTGGCGGGCGTCGATGTGGCCTACGACGAGGCCAGCGACCACCTGGTAGCGGCCGTGACGGTGCTCGACGCCCAGCACCTGACGGTGCTGGAAACGGCCACGTTTGAGGGCGAGGCCACGTTTCCCTACGTGCCGGGCCTGTTTTCCTTTCGCGAGCTGCCGGCCATCCTGCGGGCCCTGGAAAAGCTGGCCTCCCCGCCCGACCTATTGGTGTGCGATGGCCAGGGCCTGGCCCACCCGCGCCGCTTTGGGCTGGCCTGCCACGTGGGCGTAGCCACGGGCCTGGCCACTATCGGATGCGCCAAGTCGCGGCTGCTGGGCACCCACGCCGCCCTGGCGCCCACGCGGGGCAGCCAGACCGCGCTCTGTGATGGCGACGAAATAATTGGGCAGGTGCTGCGCACTCAGACCGATAAGAACCCGGTGTACGTGTCGGTGGGCCACAACATCAGCCTGGCTACGGCTACGGCGTGGGTGCTGCGTCTGGCGCCCACCTACCGGCTGCCCGAAACCACCCGCAGCGCCGACCAGCTGGTGCGGCAGCTCCAGCGCGCGCGCATCCGCTAGGTGGCGCGCAGAATTTTTGCCGGCGGCTGGCGCCGGGTAGCGATTTAAGCTAATTATATGACAGAGGCTGTTTCCAAGGCTATTTCCCTTAGTGCCCTGACGCTGCGGGGCGGTATTGCGCCCATCACGCATCAGGTAGATACTACCGTGGCGGTGCAGGTGGGGCCCACGCGCTTCACCAACCGCCTGCGTACGCTGGTGCGCCAAACCCTGGTGCGCCGTTCGGCCGAAGGCTACCTCATTGGGGTGGAGGTGCTGGAAACTACCCAGCAGGCCACGGACTTATTCAGCCAGGTGACCGGCGACCTCAATGAGCTTAGCCAGCAGCTGCTGGTGCGCGCCGATGCCCAGGGCCGCCTCGTGCAGGTGGCCAACGGGCCCGACCTGCTGCGCCGCTGGGCGCTGCTGCGCCCCCGACTGCTGCTCAAATACGCGGGCCAGCCCAGCGTGCTGGCTTTTTTGGAGGCGTATGAGCGGCAGCTGGCGGTGCCGGGTACGCTGGAGCAGTCGCTGTTTGAGAAGGGGATATACGGGGCATTGTTTCCCGGCGTGTACGGCCAGCCGCTCAGCACTACCGAAGGCGTGCAGCGCCCGCGCAACCTCCCCAATTTCTTCAACCAGCTGGCCCTGCCGCTGCTGCTCACCACCCGGGCCAGCCCGGCGCCACCGGCTGCCCCGGCCGCCGTGGTGCAGCTCACCACCACTGGCCACCTGCACGAAGCCCGCTTCGACCGGCTCGCCTTCGAGCGCATGATGCGCGATATAGTGGACGATAGTACTTTCGAGGTAGCTCTAAGCGTAGCGCACTCCGAAACCTGCGTGGTAGACCTGGCCTCGGGCTGGCTGCTGAGCGGCACCCAGTCGCTGGTTGCCGAAGTGCCGGGCGCCTATTATCAGGAAACCACCCACACCATTCGGCTGGCTGATGGAGCCAGCCTGCCGCTGGGTATATTCCCGGGGGCTGGTGAATAGGCCGTTGAACTTCAGTATATTGTGTAGTTCTGCTTATCTTGGTTGAAATTGTTGCTGAAAGAAGGTTAGCAGGGTCGCCCACTGCGTAAGTAGTAGGGCTACCGCAACATCTGCTTGTTGCTGGCTACTTTCGGCACTCGAATTCTATTCCTTTTCCCATGTCGTATCCCGTAAAAGTGAGTGTGCAAGTAGAAGGGGTGGGCGACCCGTCGGGGTCGCTGGCCGAGTTCACGCACCTCTCGTTGCAGCAGCATGTGTTCACGCACCACACCTTCGGGCTGGACTTTTCGTGCGAGACGCTGGGCAAGGCCCTGGGGCTCAAGCCCGACCTGGTGCCCATTCAGGCGCACACGCAGCTCAGCGGCAAGGCCATCACCCTGAGCTGGACGAGCCGGCTGGCCAGCGGGGCGGGGCGCGCGTTTCAGTTCAAGGGCCTCATCACCGACATCAGCCTGCGCACCGACGCGGATTTGGTCAACTACTACCACGTGAGCGGCTACAGCCCCAGCTTTTTGCTGGAGGACGGCACGCAAAGCCGCACGTTCGTCAAGCAGAAGCTGGGGGCCATCTTTGCCCAGGTGCTGGGCGAGTACCCCGGCAATGCCTTTGCCCGGGTCTTGCAGGGGCAGGGGCAGGCGGTGCTGCCCTACGTGGTGCAGTACCAGGAGACGAATTTCAATTTTCTGAGTCGGCTGGCGGCGGGGCAGGGGGAGTGGTTTTACTACGACGGCACGAGCCTGCGGCTGGGGCGGGAGTCGGCACCGGTTATTGCGTTTCGCAGCAGCAGCGCGCAGGTCTTCAGTCTGGCGATGCGCTTGCAGCCGAGTAAAACGCAGGGGGCGGGCTACAACTACCGCACCCACGCGCCGCTGGCGGCCACGGCGACGCCCCCGGCGGGGGGCTACGGCCTCAACCAGTTTGCCCAGCAGCAGTCGGAGACGTTGTTCACGCAGCCGCAGCGGCTGGCGGTGGGGGGGCAGGGGCGGGACCAGGCGCAGTTGCAGCGGGCGCTGGACGGGCTGGCGGCCCGGCAGGCGGGCAGCCAGGTGACGCTGACGGGGCAGGGGGAGGCATTTGACACGCGAGTGGGCAGCGTGCTGGAGGTGCAGGACGCGGCCGGGGCGGCGTACGGCAAGTTCCGGGTGCTGGCCGTGACGCACGAGGTAGACGGGGCGGGCAACTACCACAATGCGTTCGAGGCCCTGCCGGACGCGGTGAGCGCGCCGCCGCCCAACCCGCACTACCTGGTGCCGGTGGCGCAGCCGGAGCTGGCGGAGGTGATAGACTTGCAGGACCCGCGCAGCCTGGGGCGCATCCGGGTGCGCTATTATTGGAGCGTGGGGCAGCCGGCGGAGGCGGAGAGCGCGTGGCTGCGGGTGAGCACGCCGTACTCGGGCGCTGGCAAGGGGCAGCTGTTCACGCCGGAGGTGGGCTCGCAGGTGCTGGTGGGCTACGAGCAGGGGCAGGCGGAGCAGGCGCTGGTGCTGGGCAACCTGTTTCACGCGCAGAACCCGCAGGGGGCGACGTACACGCGGGCGAGCAACCACCTCAAGGGGTTGCAGACGGCGGGGGGCAACAAGCTGGTGATGAACGACGTGGCCGGCGCCCAGACCATCCTGCTCTCCAATTCCAATAAAAAGGGCACCTCCATCCTGGTTAATTTCAAAGGCGACGGGAGCGTGGCCATTACCACGAATGGCCCTATCCACCTGACTTCGGGCGATTCCATTAGCCTGGAGGCGAAGAAGAATATTTCCTTGCGGGCGGGCGAAGACATTACCCTGGCCGCCGATAAGAATATTCTGGCCGAAACCAAGGACGAGAATATTGGCATCCGCGCCAAAAAAGAGCTGCTGCTCACGGCGGTTGATGATGACCTGACGCTGGAGGCGGGCAGTAAAAAAGTTGTCACCAAAGCCGCCGACAACGTGGAAATATCGGCGGGCGCCGTGGCCAAAATAATGGGCAGCGACATCAAGTGGAGCAAGCCGTAGCTGGCTAGCTCCCGCCGCAATGCTTTTATTCCTGCGCTTTTGCACCGCTCAAATCTCCCAGTAGTAGCGTAAGCGCCTTGCGCTACCTGTCAACTAGTCTGTCATTTACACTATGGCTAACAGCCTCGACCATTTGGGTGGCCTCTCGTCCAATGCCATTGGCAAGGGCAAAGTAGGCGAGCCGCCGCCCCGCCCCCAGCGCAAAGGCCTTAAAGTGAAGGCAGCTATTTTCTTCGATGGCACGGGCAACAACCAGAACAACATCACCAAGCGGCTGCGCGACAGCACGTACATGAAGCCCAAAGGCTGGCAGCTTTGGAAGTCGGATAGCGACTACGAAAGCTACGAGCAGTTTTATTCCAACGTCGCCACGCTCTACTTCATGCACGATATCAAGGCGGGTGGCGAGCCTATCGTATCGGTGTACATGGAGGGCATCGGCACGAGCAACGACGGGCCGGATGACACCTCGGGCGGGGGCTTTGGCGCGGGCCCTACCGGCATTGTGGCCCGGGTCAACCGGGGCATCAGCGACATCAGCACCGCCGTGCGTAAGAAGCTCCAGAAAGCGGGCAAAGGCTTCTTTCTGGAAGAATTAACGGTCTATGCCTTCGGCTTTAGCCGCGGCGCGGCGGCGGCGCGGCACTTTTGCGCCCGGCGGGTGCAGCTGCGCGGCGGCCGCAATAGCCTGTGCCGGGAGCTGAACGTAGAAGACAAGGTGGTGAAGCTCAAGTTTGTGGGCCTCTACGATACCGTTTCTTCCTACGACCCCTCGGGCGAGGAAACACCCGCCGAGCCTTCCAACACCAGCTACATTGCCAAGGCGGCGCGCCACCTGCCGTTTCGGCAGGGCGATGCAGCATTCCGCGATGACGTGGGCGAGCTGCACCTCAAAATGGACGACCCCACCCTGGAACGGGTGGTGCACCTAATGGCGGCCGACGAGTACCGCCTTAATTTTTCGCTCACCACCATTGCCAGCGCGTTGCAGCAGGGCAAGGGCTTCGAGCTAAAGCTGCCGGGAGCCCACTCCGATATTGGCGGCGGCTACCAGCGGGTGCTGGCCGAAGAGCGTATTTATGGCTGGGATTTTCCGCTCAAAGTGGTCAACTTCTTCAAGGACCGCGGGTGGTATGGGCCGGGGCAACTCGTCAACAGCGTGCGCTACGTGGGCGGGGGCGACAGCACGCCACCCCACCCGGTCAACATCGCGATTGGCCGCCGCCCCAAGCTATCCAGTGCCTACCAGTACGTGGGCCTGTCCATCATGCTCAAGCTGGCCGAAAAGGCTAACAGCGGCATGAAGTTTCACAGCCCCAACGAGGGCGAGCAGCGCCAGATTAAATACCTGATTCCGGATAATTCTTTTCTGGGGCAAATCAAAAATCACCTCCAGGGCTACGCGGTGGCAAACTTTGGGGCCGGCCACACCCTGGTGGCCCCCATGCCCGCGCCGGCGTACCAGACCTTGCGCCAGAATTACCTCCACTTGTCGTGGAGCGACCGGCTGGGCTTCGACATGCGCTTTGATGAGGCGGGCATGCCCACGCGCCTGCGTATCACTGGCTAACCTATTGCTCCCCCTTGGCTATGCTACGCCCGTCTTTGTCTTTTTATTCCCTAGCGGCCATGGTTGGCCTGGCCGCGCTCTTTAGCTGCCAACCCCACGCCTTGGAACCTTACCAAACCGAACGCTTTGACCTCACGGCCGGCCCCGCCGCCGCCGAAGGCTACCCCATGGAAGTGGTGGAAGGCCGCTTCACCACCTCCGACGGCAAAGGCTTCACCGTTTCGCCCAAGTTTTTGGAAGGCGACTGGGGGCTCTCCAGCACCACCTACGTAACCGGCGATGGCACCTCGCCCGCACCCGACAGCCTGGAGGTGCGCTGGTTTTCTTACCCCGAAAACAAGTTTTACGAAGGCCGCTGGCCCATGCCCCAAAAGCGCATCTACGACCTGCTCAAGCAGGGCTTCTGGAATACGGAAACCAAGCGCCAGGAAACTTACAAGGACTTGACAGTGTGTTTCTTGCCCAAGGGCGTGGCTGTGGTGTGGCTGGCGGGGGGCAACCAGGTGCTGCTGGGCCGCTACCAGGGCCAGGAAATTGATTTTGACTTCAAGCGCTTCAACGAGGCTGCCGACCGGCCCCTCATGATTCAGCAGGAGCAGGCCAAGCTGCCCCCGGCCGTGCAGGCCCAGATTCGGGCGGGCACGCTCAGCACCCAGCAGTGGGATGAGTACCTGAAAACCTACAACTGGCAGCTGGCCTTCAGCCAGCCGGTGAAACTCACCAACCAGGCCGTAGGCTTCCTGAACGGCGAAGACCTGAACTACCCCGCCTCGGAGGCCGCGCTGGCTGGCTACGTCCAAAGCATCCTGACCCCCGCCCAGCGGGCCGTGCCCAAAAACATGCTGCTGCAATTTGAAGCTGGCTACGGGCGGCGGCGCGAAATAATCGCCGACTCGCTGGACGAAAACGAGCTGATGCAGGCTTTCCGCACACTGCACGCGGCCCGGCCAGCCGCCCCGTTGACGCTGTATATCGAAACCGACGAGCGCGTGACGCAGGCCCAGCTATACCTGAAAAACGACCAGCAGCAGGTGCTGCTCAGCCACGCAAAGCTGGAGGTATACAGCGCCCAATAAGCCTGATTTTAAGTTGATTGTATACCCCATCTGCTTTGGCTACTACGCTGCACCTTCGGCCCCCCGCTACCGCCCGCTACGCGGCTACCCTAAGCTGGGAAGCATATGCGGGCGGCGACTACCAGCTAACGACCATCGGCAGGGAAGTGACCCTGACCGTGCAGCCCAGCGGCGCGGGGCTAGCAGTGGAGTTTGCCGCGGGCCCGCCGACTTTAACCAAAAACCAAGACCCGGAGCCTCTGGAGGAATTTGCCCTGCGCCTGGCTGCTCTTTATAAGCGCGTGCGGGTGCAGGTCGCGCCCACCGGCGAGCTACTGGCGCTGCTGAACCATGAGGAGCTGTTGCAGAATAGCCGCCCACTGCTCGCCGAAATGCGGGCCGCTACCCTGGCCGACGACCAGGTAACGCCTACCTTGCTGGACTTTGCCGAGCGGCAATTGCGCAGCCCCGACAGTATACTGGGGTCTTTGCAGCAAGACTATTTGTACCAGACCCTGTTGCCCGGCTTTTACAACCGGCCCTTGGATAACCAAACTGCCCGGCCCCGGCAGTTTGTTAATTTCTTTGATAAAACGCCGCTCTGGTTTGCGGAGCAAGCCACCGTGCTGCCGGACCCAGCCACGGGCCAGCTGCGCGTGCGGCTACACGGTGCCCTGGACCGGCAACAAACGAACCTGGACGCGGTGCAGGCCCACCTGGCTGCTGCGCTGCAACTGGCCGCCCCAAGCGGGGCCGCCCCGGAGGCATTGCCCACGCCGCACTTTCACTACGAGGCTACGTATACCCTGGCGGCTGCCACCGGGCTGCCGCAGCAGGCCGCCCTCACGGTTTATGTGCGGGCCGGGCAGTTAGTCAACAAAGAGTATAACCTGACCTTGACCCAGCTATGAGCCAAACCGGCCAAGAACTCGTGTGCAACGGTGCCGTGTGCCGTTGCGATAAGGGCACACTGCCCAGCATGCTCCAGGTAACCAGCCAGCAGTTTAACTACTTGCAGGGCCGGCTGGTCGCCACCACGCAGGACAAAACTTTTCTGCCCTTCGGTACCTGCCTGCTCAAAAATAACCTGCCCTGCACGCCCAAGCTACTGCTGTGGCAGGATGCCTTTGAGTTGGTAGAAGTAGCTGGCCCGGCCAGCCACCCGCTGCTCGAGAAAAGCACCATTCGTTGCGTCTTCGGGGGCCAGGTAAGCATCATGCTCACGATGCAGCTAGCAGCCCCGGGCCTTCCGGCGCTGCCCAGGGTAGAGGGGGTGCGCACTGCCTTTGCCAGCCTGTGCCCGCTGCTACTTACTGAGGAGTAGCCAGCCCTTACCGCTTTCCACAACAAAGGCCACTCAACTGAGTGGCCTTTGTTGTGGAAAGCGGTAAGAAACTAACGTATCACAGCAACCCAAAGAAGCGGGGCGGGCGGCCCAGCTCCACGTTGATGGGCTCCAGCGTTTTCTCGATGCTCGTTTTCAGGTCGTCGGTAGCGGGGGCCTGGAGGATGTGAATGAAGGCCGTGCGCGACTGCTCCAGCAGCTGCTTGCGCTCCTTGCTGCGGTTTTTGTGGTCGAGGGCGCGCTGGCGCAGGCAGTCGGCCTCGGCAAAGGCTACCTGGTCGCGCAGCAGCTCGATAAGCTGCTTAGCGCCGGCAGTAGGGGGTTGGGCCGCCACTACCGCCGCACCACCGCCGCCGCCACCACTGGCAGCCTGGTTTCGCAGGGCAGTTTCCAGCATGATAATCTGCTGCCGGGCCTGGTCGAGCTGCTGTTGCAGGCGGTCGGAGCCGGCGGCTACGGCCCCGCGCTTTTCCGTTTCCTGGCGCAGCATGTCAATGGTGCTGCGGTTGGAGCGGAACAGGTCGAAGTCGCGCAGAATATTGCGCGCTATCACGCGGTGGGCGGGTATCTGCATCTGGGCCGAGTCGGAGCGGAGCTGGCTCATGCTCACGGCAATGTCATTGAGCTTGTCCTTGGTTATCACGTCCAGCTTGCCGCGCACCAGCTCGTTGGGGTTCACCAGCATCTGCTGGTCTACGGCATCGATGCGCAGCAGGTGCCGGGTGAGGGTATCAAACTGCACTACCAGGCGGGCCTGCTCCTCGTGGGTGCGGTCAAGCTCGCGCCGGAGCCGGCCGTTCTCATCGGCAATGCTCTTATTGGAAAACAGGTAGTACGACGCACCCAGTGGCACGAGCAAGGCCAGCAAATACAGCAACGAAAACTGCCACAGGCGGGTGCGCCGCTCGGGTTGGTTGAGGGGTTTCATGCGGGAAAGAAAAAGACGGCTAGCAGGCGTAACGCAAGATTAAAACGGGTTCCAGCGGGCAATGCCGACGGGCTTTGGCTCGGGCGCTTCGGTCGTAGGGTCGGGCACCGGGGTGCGGGCCGCCGGCGCCGTCGTGTTGGCCACGGGGTTTTCGTTGATGAAGGTGCGCCAGCCCTCGCGGTTTTTACCGATGTATTCGAGCTGGCTCAGCTGCCGGAATACCACGCCCACCACCTGCCACAGCTGCTGCTGCTGCCGCAGGTGCTCGTGCAGTAGCTGGTGGTTGTAGCGCAGGTTCACGGCGTCTTGCAAAGCGCCCAATAATGTTGCGGGCGCCACTTCTGACCATTGCTCCACGTATTTCAGCAGCTCCTCGCGCTCAGCCTCAGTGAGGCGGTCGAGGGAGGTTTTGAGCTGCTTGGCCACGCGCAACAGCGCATCGAGCAGGTAGATGGGCGGCTGCGCCGCCGCCAGCAGGCGCAGCGTAGTCAGCTGCTGGGCCAGGGCCAGCACCGTATGGTCGGCCCATTCGCGCACCAGGTCGGCCAGCGGGCTGCGCTTGTCGGGGCGCATCTTCACCTTGTGAATGATTTTGAACGCGTCGGTTTCCAGCTCCGTCAACTGCAAATCAAGCTGATACAACGCTTGAAGCAGCGCCGGGTGGCTGGCCAGCGCCGTGCTCGGCGGAATGAATTGCGCCACCGGCCGCAGCTCGCCATCGGCGTACAACAGCTCGCCCACCACCAACCCAAAGGCCGCGCCGGCCTCGCCCTCCAGCTGCTGGGCGGGCACGAAGCTCAGCTCGTGGGCCGGGCGCGAGTAGGGGTGGCGGGGCGGTACTTCCTCGGGGGCCGGCGTGCCAGTGGGCACGCGCTCAAACGGGTTCACGGTGAGCACCACGCTGAAGCGTAGGCCCTCGGTGGCCGTCAGGTTGTAGGTAGCCAGCAGCTGGGTTAGGCTGGTGCGGGCCGTGAGCGGGGTGCTGTTGGCCGTGATTTCGATGCGGGCGCCGCCGGCCGTCACGGCCCGGCACTGCGTGAGGCGCGCCTGCACCTCGCCCTGCACATCCACGCTCAGTAGCAGCTCGAAGGCGGTGGGGCTGCCCAGTGCGTTGGGGGCGGGCAGCAGGCCGTAGTAATCGGGGCGCAGCTGCAAAGCCGTGGCATCGCGCAGGTGGTCGAGGGTAAAGCGCTCGGTTTCGGCGAAGTGGCGGCGAGCGATTTTCATCCCGTCGACCCAGTTTACCGGGTAATAAGTAATTTCTGGAAGCATGGCCACGAAAGTGAGGCGAAAGTAACGGAAAAACGGGTTGTCCAGGGCCCTTGCGCCCTACGCGGCGGCCGGCTCGGGCGGCAGCGGCACCCGCTGGGCCACAATGATGCTGCCCTGCCGCAGGAAATTGTCCTGAAACGTGCGGTCGGGGTCGTAGTAGCGGCGGCGGCGCCACCACGGCTGCTTGGCGTAGAAAAGCCACCCGTAGGCCTGGCCCTGGCCGTCTACATATTGCAGCGCCTGGTCGGGCTTGAGCTGGTTGTAGTCGGTGAGAAAGATGGCGAATAAGTCGTTGAGGCGCATCTGGTAAGGCGCCTTCGAGGAGAAGTCGTGGTAGAGGTTTTCGCCGTAGCGGCGCGTCATCCAGAAATGGATTACCATGAAGTTGTTAAGGTCCATGCGCGACAAGTCGGGGCTGGGGGCCAGCGGGTTGTAGTGCCACAGCTTATAGCGCCGGGGCGGAATGGCCCGCCAGGCCTGGTACGATTCCCAGAAAAAGAACGGCAGCATAAACGGAATAACCGCCAGCGCAAAGCCCGCCGGCTCCCACTGCCCCTTGCCCCAGGGAATCCACTTCAAGCCAAAAATTGCCCCGGCCCCCAGCGCGGCGGTCAGCAGCAAAATAAGTGCTCCCTGCCAGCGTACGCGGGGATTATACCAGCCCAGCCAGTTGGGCAATTGCGCGGCGTAGAGCCAGCCGAGCAGCACAATCGCCAGCTGCAACAGCGCCTGCGTAAGCGGAAACGACCACGGGCTGTGCACCGCCGCCAGCCCCAGCAGGCCGAAAGCCAGCACTGTAAACAGCACGTACAGCAGACTACTAATGAAGACCTTGCTGCCCTGCACGCGGGAGCTGATGTTGGAAAGGGAGCTTGTGACGGCCCCGCGGGCCTGCGACTCAGGATTGGGTAGCATGTGAAAAAGGCAGTCAGAAGAATAGCAGCGCAGCTTGGCTGCCGTGGGCAGGCAGGCGTCGAATGTACGGATAATTTGGACCGTACGGCTAGGTAACGTTCGTTGGCGGTCCTCAACACGGAGCCCGCCGGGGCCGTACGTTTGCGCTGGTAGCGGCCCTTTTGCGGGCTGGCTGGCCCCGTTTCTATGGCTGACTCTACTTCCGTTCACGGCCTGCTGGCCCACTTGCGCCGCCAGCCCTTCGACCTGCGCGTCGAGGTAATATTGGCCGAACTGCTGGCGCACGGCTACGCGTTCGACGATTTTCTGGTGCAGCCGGTGGGGCTTTTTGCCCGCCGCTACCGGCGCGACCTCGGCACTGTGCGCGATGAGGATTACGAACGTGGCTACCGCCCGGTGACCCGCACCGTGCTCGAAGTACACCGCGAAGGCCTATATGATGCCCTGCCGCAGCAGGCGTTTCACCAGCCCGGCACGCCGTCGCCCACCGTGCGGGCGATGATAGAGGACATCCACGTGCAGCGCCGCAAGGAGAAGGCCACCCGGCTGTTTTTCCTGCCCTTCGAGCAGGAGTTTTTCCGGTTCCGGGTTCACATCGAGCAGGAAGAACGGCGCTACTTTACCAACCTCTCGGCCCGGTGGTATAATGCGGCGCTAGCCCGCTTCTGGGGCATTGCCGACAGCGGCCTGCCGCCCGAGCCCCTCACCAACTTGCTCTACCTCTTGCCCCTGGCGCACAGCATAGTGGGCGATTTGCCGCGGACGCAGCGCTGCTTTGAGAGCGTGCTGGGCCAGCCGGTGCAGCTGCGTGTAGTAGCGCCGCTAAGCCACCCGCTGCCGCCCTCTGCTACGCCGGCTAGCCCCGCCGGCGGCGACACCCTCGGGAGCCTGTCGCTGGGCCGCGACCTCGTGCTGGGCGGCGACTACCAGGAAACCCTGCCCGCGCTCGAAATCAGCCTGCACAAGCTCTCCGTGGCCGAGCTGGAAGCCTACCTGGCCGGCGGCTGGCCCGCCAAGGCCTTGGAGCTGCTTTGCACCTACTTCGTGGCCTTCGAAACCGATATCGTGGTGCGCTACGAAATGGCCACCGCCGAGCTTTCGTTTGAGCTAGGGGAAGGGGAAGCCGCGCCGGTGCTGGGCTACACCACAGGCGGCATTTAGCGGCCAATTACCGGCTAATGTGGCCCCGTTGGGCTTTAGGGGTTGCCGGGGCAGCCGCGCTGACGTACCTTTGTCCCAATCAAACGGATTACCGCGCTGAAGGGCTTCTACCACCTTCTTCGCTTTTAGAGTTTCTTCGGGGTGTAGCGTAGCCCGGTATCGCGCCTGCTTTGGGAGCAGGAGGCCGCAGGTTCGAATCCTGCCACCCCGACGTATTTTAGTGATGGATTTGACCCCATAGCTCAGCTGGATAGAGCAGCTACCTTCTAAGTAGCCGGTCATTGGTTCGAATCCAATTGGGGCCACGCTTTTAAGCTTGCCCAATGGACTTGCAAAGTCACGAAAAAAGCCTCTGCCGCTACCGGCAGAGGCTTTTTTTATGCCCCAAAATACTGCCAAAAAGCCCGGCAAAAACTAGGCAAAATGGAATGCAACCGGTACCTTTGGATGTTCTCTTCCTGACCGTATTTCCGGTCGGTTTAACCCCCTCTCTCGCATGAGTGAAGTAGTAGAAAAGAAAGCCCCCGCCGACTACTCGGCCGATAGCATTCAGGTGCTGGAAGGGCTGGAGGCGGTGCGCAAGCGCCCCAGCATGTACATCGGCGACACGGGTATCAAGGGCCTCCACCACCTGGTGTGGGAAGTAGTCGATAACTCTATCGACGAAGCATTGGCGGGGCACTGCGACCTGATTCAGGTTACGATTAACGAAAATAATTCGGTTACCGTCCGCGACAACGGCCGGGGTATTCCCGTGGACTGGCACGCCAAGGAAGGCCGCTCGGCCCTCGAAGTAGTGCTCACCGTGCTGCACGCCGGCGGTAAGTTTGACAAGGACTCCTACAAGGTGTCGGGTGGCCTGCACGGCGTGGGCGTGAGCTGCGTAAACGCGCTCAGCACCGAATTGAAAGTAACTGTGCGCCGCAAGGGCCACGTGTACGAGCAGGAGTACAGCATCGGCGCGCCGCTCTACCCAGTGAAGGAAATCGGCGATACCGACGAGCACGGCACGGAGGTACAGTTCTTGCCCGACCCCAGCATCTTCTCCGAGTCGGAGTACCGCTACGCCACCATCGCCAGCCGCCTGCGCGATTTGTCGTTCCTCAACAAAGGCATCCGCATCACGCTGACCGACCGCCGCGAGAAGCCGTTGGGTGACGCGGCCGTGGGCCACGTCGATGCCGAAGGCTATCGCTACGAAGAATTCTACTCGCAGGGCGGCCTGCGCGACTTTGTACAATACCTGGATGGCACCGAGCGGCCGTCGCTGCTCTCCGAGCCCATTTACGTGGAGAGTGAGAAGGGCGGCACGCCCGTGGAAGTGGCGTTGCAGTACAATACCTCGTACCAGGAAAACGTCTATTCGTACGTCAACAACATCAACACCATTGAGGGTGGCACGCACGTAGCGGGCTTCCGCTCGGCTGTGACGCGGGTGCTGAAAGCGTATGGCGACAAGAGCAAGCTGTTTGAAAAGGCGAAGGTGGAAATCACCGGCGACGACTTCCGCGAGGGCCTCACGGCCGTTATCTCGGTGAAGGTGATGGAGCCGCAGTTTGAGGGCCAGACCAAGACCAAACTGGGCAACTCCGAGGTGAGCGGCGCGGTAAACTCGGTAGTAGGCGAAATCCTGGCGCAGTACCTGGAGGAAAACCCCGGCCAGGCCAACCGCATCATGGATAAGGTGATTCTGGCTGCTAAGGCCCGCATCGCCGCCCGCAAGGCCAAGGATATGGTGCAGCGCAAGAACGTGCTGGGCTCCAATTCCTTGCCCGGCAAGCTGGCCGACTGCTCCGACTCGGACCCCGAGGTGTGCGAGCTGTACCTGGTCGAAGGTGACTCGGCCGGTGGCACCGCCAAGGCGGGCCGCAACCGGGCGTTTCAGGCCATCTTGCCGCTGCGCGGCAAAATCCTGAACGTGGAGAAAGCCCAGGAGCACAAGATTCTGGAAAACGAGGAAATCAAGAACATGATTACCGCGTTGGGCGTGACGTTCAACGAGCGCAAGTCGCTGGCTTTCGGCACTGATGACGAGGGCAACGAAACCGGCCCGCTGAACTTCGACAAGCTGCGCTACCACAAAATCATCATCATGACCGATGCTGATATCGATGGCTCGCACATCCGCACGCTGATTCTGACGTTCTTCTTCCGCTACATGCGCCAGCTTGTGGACCAGGGCCACATCTACATCGCCTTGCCGCCCCTCTACCTCGTGAAGCGGGGCAAAGAGGAGCGCTACTGCTGGACCGAGGAAGACCGCGCCAACGCGACCAACGAACTCGGCCGGGGCCGCCCCGAAACCGTGAACGTACAGCGCTACAAGGGCCTTGGCGAGATGAACGCCATCCAGCTCTGGGAAACCACCATGCAGCCCGAAACCCGCACCCTGAAGCAGGTAACCGTGGAGTCGGCCGCCGAGTCGGACCACCTGTTTTCCATGCTGATGGGCGACGAGGTAGCGCCCCGCCGCGATTTCATCGAGCAAAATGCCAAATACGCCAAGCTCGACGTCTAGACCGCAGATTTAACGGATGAAACGGATTTCGCGGATACGCTTGGCTTCGCCAAGCTGACTACGCGAGAGGTGTAGTCACCGTACTTATTTAGGCTAAAAAAAGGAAGGCCGCCCAGATGGGCGGCCTTCCTTTTCTGCGTTGTGGCGTTTGCCAGCGTAGTTAGCTTGGCGCAGCCAAGCGTATCCGCGAAATCCGTTTCATCCGTTAAATCTGCGGTTTAATAATCAGTGCGGCCTTCTTTTTTGGCCCATTCCTGGAAGGATACTTGGGCTTCTTCGCGCAGGAACTGCTGCATGGGCAGGCTGCGCTCGGCCAGCGGCTTGTCGATTTCGTCGTAGATAAACTGGTCGTCGAAGCCCACGGCGGCGGCGTCGGCCTTGGTGTTGGCGTAGAACACCCGGGCGGGCCTGGCCCAGTAGATGGCGCCCAGGCACATGGGGCACGGCTCGCAGCTGGTGTAGAGGTCGCAGCCGTCGAGCTGGAACGTGCCCAGCATCTGGCAAGCTTTGCGGATGGCATCGACCTCGGCGTGGCAGGTGGGGTCGTGGGTGGTGGTGACCTGGTTGAAGCCGCGCGCGATAATCTGGCCGTCTTTGACGATGACCGCGCCGAAGGGGCCGCCGAAGCCGGCCTGCATCTTTTCGAGCGACAGTTGGATGGCCTCACGCATGAACGCAGCGTCGGGGGCGGAATGAGAAGAAAGTGAATTTTTCACGAGTTGATAATCAGTTTTTTAGCTGGGGGGCATAAGAAATATTGGGAAGGGCCGGAATCTTTTGGTCGCCGACTTGTTTCTACCTACGTGAAAGAATAGTTTTTTAAGGTGTTTTGGTTGGAAAGGCGAATGGCTCTGCTATTCGCCTTTTTTCATGCCCGTTGGCGAGCGCTTTGCTAGGGCCGGGCCAAAGGAGCAGCCTAACTTGCAGCCGGGCCGTCCATGAGGCGAAATTAGGGAAAATGGCCCGACTGCCGATGCGAAAACTCTCCACGTTCCTGCTGCTACTGGCCGCCGCTGAGGCCAGCGCCCAGGCTTTTACCCCCGCCGAAGTAGCCCGCTGGCGGCAACAGGCCCAGCGCGTCAGCATTGTGCGCGACACCTGGGGCGTGCCTCACATCACGGGCAAGACCGATGCTGATGCGGTTTTTGGCCTGCTTTACACGCAGTGCGAGGATGACTTTGCGCGGGTCGAGGACAACTACCTCACTGCGCTGGGCCGCCAGGCCGAGGTGCGCGGCGAGGCCGCTTTGTACGAAGACTTGCGCCAGCGCCTGTTTCTGGATTCGGCGCGGGCGGTGGGCATTTACCAGCGCAGCCCGCGCTGGATGAAAGACCTGCTGCACGCCTTTGCCGACGGCACGAATTATTACCTGGCCACGCACCCCACCATGCGGCCCCGGCTGCTGCACCGCTTCCAGCCTTGGATGCCGCTGCTGTTTAGCGAGGGCAGCATTGGCGGAAACGTGAGCGTGGTGCCGCTGGAGCGCCTCAAGGCGTTTTACAGCCAGCCCAAGAAAACGTCCTGGCAAGCGCCTTTCCCTAAGGCCGACCCACTGCGGGCCGACGACGAGCCGGTGGGCTCCAACGGCTTCGCCATTGCGCCCGCTAAGAGCGTGAGTGGGCACCCGCTGCTGCTCATCAACCCGCACACGTCGTTCTACTTCCGCTCGGAGGTGCAGATGACCAGCGCTGCCGGCCTCAATGCGTACGGGGCGGTTACGTGGGGCCAGTTTTTCATCTACCAGGGCTTTAACTCGACATGCGGCTGGATGCATACTTCCAGCCAGGCCGACTCGATGGACGAGTACCTCGAAACGGTGACCCAGCAGGACGGCAAGTATACTTACCTCTACGAGGGCCAGCAACTGCCGCTGCCCACCGATACGCTCAGTCTCGTGTACCTGCGGGACGGCCAGCGGCACCGCCGCACCTTCACCACCTACCGCACGCCCCACGGCCCCGTGGTGGGCCAGCAGGGCGATAAGTGGGTGACCGTAAAAATGATGGACACCCCACTCGAAGCCCTGGAGCAAAGCTACCTGCGCACCAAGGCCCATGACTACGCCAGCTTTCGGGAGGTGATGCGGCTCAACGGCAACGCCTCCAACAACACCGTCTTTGCCGACAATGCGGGCACCATCGCCTACTGGCACGGCAACTTTATGCCCCGCCGCCCGGCTGGCTACGACTGGAGCCAGCCCGTGGACGGCTCCCTCAAGGCCACCGAATGGCTGGGCCTTCACAAAGTGGAAGACCTCGTGCAGGTGCGCAACCCCGCCAGCGGCTTTATCCAAAACTGCAACTCCACGCCCTACACCGTGGCTGGCCCCACCGCTAGCCCCGCCCCGGGCCAGTACCCCGCCTACATGGCCCCCGACGCCGAAAACTACCGGGGCATCAACGCCGTGCGGGTACTCAGCCGCAAGCCGGTCTTCACCCTCGACACGCTCATCGCGGCGGCCAACGACCCGCACCTCGCGGGCTTCGAAAAGCTGCTGCCCTCGCTGCTCGCCGACTGCCAGCTGCTGCTCGACGAGCCCGGCGGCACCCTGCCCGCCGGCGTGGAGGCTGCCCTGCCCATCCTGCGCGCCTGGGATATGAACTACAGCAAAGCCTCCACCGCCCAAACCCTGGCCATCTACTGGGGCGAGCGCATGCAGCGGCTGGCCCGGCCCCGGCTGGCACCCGGCCAGCCCGCCGATTATATCAGCTTCACCAACTTTATTATTGAGCACACCACGCCCGAGGAAAAAGCCACCGCCCTGGCCGAAACCATTGCCGAATTGAAGCGCGATTTTGGCGCCTGGCAGGTGCCGTGGGGCGAGGTCAACCGCTACCAGCGCCTGACGGGCAGTATCACCGAAACGTTTGATGACAAGCAGCCCAGCCGGCCGGTGGCCTTCACCTCCTCGGCCTGGGGCTCGCTGGCCGCCTTCGGGGCGCACACCTACCCGGGCACCAAAAAGCGCTACGGCGGCGTGGGCAACAGCTTTGTGGCGGTGGTCGAGTTTGGCCCCCGCGTGGTGGCCCGCTCCGTGGTGACGGGCGGCCAGGCCAGCCGGCCCGACTCGCCCCACTTCACCGACCAGGCCCCGCTCTACTGCGAAGGCCAGTTCAAGGACGTGCTCTTTTACCCCGAGGACGTGGCCAGGCATGTGGAGAAAAGCTACCACCCGGGGGAATGATAGCCGAGCAAACTAGTTGGTGATATGCGCTAGGTAGAGTTTTCAGGAAATTTAAGCAATAACTCTACAATACTGTAGAGTTATTGC
>Ga0265797_10000645_pt1 | contig 63102 bp, 49 predicted proteins | sample P2T30metagenome_FD_192433 | JGI IMG/M metagenome (GOLD analysis project Ga0265797, IMG submission 192433) | Plant litter microbial communities from East Loma Ridge, Irvine, California - P2 T30 | ecosystem: Environmental > Terrestrial > Plant litter > Unclassified | place: USA: California... | reverse complement strand
TCGCCGACGCCACCGTCATCAAGACCCGCCTGCGCACCGACGTGCACTTCTCGACCGGCCAGACCCAGTTCATGAAACTGGATCCGGTGGCGATCGTGCTGGCGGTGGGTTACAAGTTCTAAGCGTTACCAGTTAGCTTCAATACGTCGTCCCCGCGCAGGCGGGGATCCAGGTTTGCCAGCACAGCGATCACGTTTGAACGTAGTGGCTGCGCTAGAGACTTGGGTCCTCGCCTTCGCGGGGACGACGTTTTTGCGTCGCTGGTTGGGGTTCAGTGCAATCCTCTTGCGTACAGCGTGAAATGCTCGGCGCAGATCGCGCGCTGGTACAGGTAGCCCTGGTAGATATGGCAGCCGGCATCGGCCAAAAATTGCCGCTGCCCCGCCGTCTCGACCCCTTCGGCGATCACCTGCAATCCGAGGCTCTCGCCGAGCGCGATAATCGAGCGCACGATCGAGGCGTCGTTCTGGTCGGTCAGCACGTCGCGCATGAAGGAGTGGTCGATCTTGAGCTGGTCGAGCGGGAGCTTGCGCAGGGTGGCCAGCGATGAGTAACCGGTGCCGAAATCGTCCAGCGAAAAGCTCAGCCCGCGCCGCTTGAGGGTGGCCATGGTGTGCGCGGTATGGGTGAAATCGGTGATCACCAGGCTCTCGGTCAGTTCCAGTTTCAGGCCGCACGGTTGCACGCCGGTGTGCTCGAAGATCCCCTGCAGCATGGCCACGAAATCGGGCTCGGTGAACTGGCGCGCACTGACATTGACCGACATGGTCAAATGGCTCGTCTCGGGCACGCGCTGCCAGCGCGCCAGCTCGGCGCAGGCGGTGCGCAGCACCCAGCTGCCGATCTCGATGATGATCCCGCTTTCCTCGGCGGCGCGGATGAATTCGCCCGGGTAGATCAACTGGCCATCGGGCAGGCGCCAGCGCAGCAGGGCTTCGGCGCCGACCACCCGTCCGGCGCGGTCGAGCTGTGGCTGGTAGTGCAGCACGAACTCGTCGCGCTGCAGGGCGCGCCGCAGGCCGCCTTCGAGCTCGGCGCGCGCCGACCACGCGGCCTGCACCGCCGGATCGTGGAAGCGGAAGGTGTTGCGGCCCGCGGCCTTGGCCTGGTACATGGCGGCGTCGGCCTGGCGCAAGCTCGATTCGACCGTGTCGTGGGTGCCGCACAGCGTGACCACGCCGATGCTGACCGAGACCGAACAATTGAGTTCGCCCAGCTGGAACGGCGCGGCCAGGGCCGCGACCACCTTGCCGGCCACGGTCTCGGCCTGGCTCGCCGCCAGGTCGCGGCTATCCTCGACCGGCTGGATCAGCACCACGAACTCGTCGCCGCCCAGGCGCGCCACCATGTCGGCTTCGCGCACGCAATGTTCGAGGCGGCGCGCCACCGCTTGCAGCAGCAGGTCGCCGGCCGCGTGGCCCTGGCTGTCGTTGATGAACTTGAAGTTGTCGAGGTCGCAGAACATCAGCGCCCCGCACTTGCGCGTGCGCGCGCTGCCGAGCAGGGCGCGGCGCAGGTGGTCGAGCAGGTTGGCGCGGTTCGGCAGGTCGGTCAGGTGGTCGAAGAACGCCAGGCGGAAGATCCTGGCCTCGTTGAGCTTGCGTTCGCTGATGTCGGTGCCGATCACCAGGATCTTCTGCCCGGCGCCGAGCGTGTCGTCGGGCGCCAGCAAGGTCCAGCGGGTGTCGGTGACGACCGCCGAGCCATCGCGCCGCACATGGGTCAGCTCGCCCGACCATTCGCCCTCGTGCAATGTGTGCGAGAACGCATCCTGGTAGGATTCGCGCCGGTCGGACAGCAGGTCGCAGAAGCGCTTGCCGCGCACCTCTTGCGCGCTCCAGCCGTACAGGCGCTCGGCGCCATGGTTCCAGTAGCTGATACACGAATGCATGTCCATCGCGATGATGGCGTCGCGCGCGCGTTGCAGGAACGACGCCTGCTCTTGCACCAGCTGGTCGGCCTGCTTGAGCCGCGTGAAATCGGACAGGAAACCTTCGAGCATGCCGGGCGGGCCGCCCAGCAGATTGAGCGCGCCCTGTTCGCAGATCCAGCGCCGCTCGCCGCCCGCGGTGCGGATCCGGTAGGTGATCTGGTAAGGGCGGCCCTGGGCCAGCGCCAGCGCCACCGCGCCCTGCACCATGGCGCGATCCTCGGGCACGATGATGTCGCCGAAGGCCAGGCCGGGGCGGGCGGTGAAGGCTGCCGGCGAATAGCCGGTGAGCTTCTCGACGCCGTCACTGACGAATTCGAAGTGCCAGTCGCCATCGTTATGGCAGCGGTAGACGGCACCGGGCAGGTTGCGCAGCAACAGGCTGAGCGATAGCGCGCCGGCGGATTTTGGCATCGCGGGGTCTGGCATGGGTTGCGTCGCACTCATCGGTTCTGGCCAGTAGAAGTGATGAAGCTGGAGCGGCAGCTGCCGCCATGCGTCTTGCATTGATGGTAGCGTAAATACGGCCATGCACAGAAGCCCCGGTGGAAAGAATCGCAATAAAGATTGGCAATGCAGACGCTACGCCACGGTGTGTGACATGCTCAGCATTCAGTTTCACAGTTGCAACCTTGCCGTGCGATGCGGTGATCACCCACCGCGCATGAACTGTCAGTCATATTTCCATATTAACAACTTGCATGCTAGACTGCCCGGCCCCCCCTGAGCAATGTCCTGTGCCGTGAGCCTGCGCCGATCTTCCATCCTGTTCGCCATCCTGTTGTTCGCCGGCGCCGCCCATGCGACAGGCGAGGGCGATGCTTTGCGCGCGCTGCGCATCGATGCGGTGGCGTCTCCCGCCATCGACGGCGTGCTGGACGAAGCGGCATGGGAGCGCGCGCCGGTGTACGACGGCTTCCACAAGCACCTGCCGCGTGACGGCCAGCCGGCCGCGGGCGGCTTGCGCACCACGGTGCAACTGCTGGTCGACGATGGCGCGCTGGTGTTCGGCATCCGCGCCTGGGACCCGGCGCCGGCACTGCGCCGCGGCCAGCTGGCGCGGCGCGACAAGGTCGGCCCCGACCAGGACTTCATCGGTATCTGGATCGACCCGGCCGGCCATGGCCGCTCGGCCCAGTTCGTGCGCATCAATACCCTTGGCGTGGTCAGCGATGGCATGCACCGCGCCGACGACGATGAATCCGACCTGGGCCCCGACTTCCCGGTCGAGACCGCCGTCAAGATCCTGCCTGACGGCTACAGCATGGAAGTGCGCTGGCCCTTGTCCAACCTGCGCTTTCCGTATGCCGACGGGCGCAACTGGCGCATGATGGTCGAGCGCAGTGTCCCGCATGCAAGCGGCACCCTGATGGTGACGGCGCCGTTCCGGATCGACGCGCTGAGCCACCTGAGCTTCTTGCAAGAGGTCGCCAACATGGACGCCACCGTGGAAGCGGTGCGCGACCGCGGCTTCGTCGAGCTGCGGCCCGAGCTGACGGTGCGCAGCGAACGCGCGGCGACGCCCGGCCAGCGCCTGCGCGGCAGCCAGGCCGAGCTGGGGCTCGAGATCAATGCCCGTCCGCGCGCCGACTGGGTGTTCAATGCCACCATCAATCCCGACTTCTCGCAGGTCGAGATCGACGAGCCGCTGTCGCAGGGCGCCAGCAATGTCGCGCTCAGCCTGCCCGAGAAACGCGGCTTCTTCCTGGAGAGCGCCGACGTGCTGGGCCTGCCTCTGCCGGCCTTCTATTCGCGCACCATCAATGACCCCGAATATGGTGTGCGCGCGACCTGGCGCGGCGCCCACATGGACGCCACCGCGATGAGCCTGCGCGACGAGCCGGGTGGCCTGGTACTGCGCGGGCGGCCGTATGAAACGCTGGAGTATGCGCAGACCCGGCGCACGGTCGCCAGCCTGGCGCGGGCGCGCTGGCACCAGGACGGCCTGTTGCTGGGCGCTTTTGCTTCGCAGCGCGACTACCACCGCTTCGGTACCAACGATGTGCTGGGCGTCGATGCGCAGTGGCGCGGCGAGACCGATGACGGCGTCCAGCACCAGCTGTCCGGGGTGGCGATGGCGTCGCGCACCACGTCCGGCTTCGATGCGGACGACCTGCCGGCGAAGGTGGACGGGCGCTCCGGCGGCTACCTGTGGGGCAAGTACCTGCACAAGACCGAACGCTGGTGGCACGAGGCCCAGGTGGAGGCGATTGCCCCGGGTTTCGTGAACGACAACGGCTTTGTGCCGCAGGCCGGCATCGCCCGCATCACGGGATCGATGAACCGCATCCTGGGCCCGCAATCGCTGGGCGGCCTCGCGTTGTACGAGTTCGAGACCTACCTGATCGTGCACGAGATGCGCACGCTGGCCGACGATGTCGCCGGCCAGCGCGGCGGCGAAACGGTCGAGCGCAAGCTGCGTCCCGGCGTGTGGATGGCGGCGCCGCTGCAGACCAATCTGTGGGTCGAACTGGGCTTCGACCGCCAGCGCGCCGGGCCCGGCGGGCGCCTGCACGACACCCGGGTCGTAAACTTCGGTGTCGAGACCACGCCGGCGCCGTGGATCTCGAAGATCGCGGCCGAAGTGGCGCTCGGGCGCCAGCTCGACGTCGATGCCGACCGCGTCGGACCGGGCGGCAATGTGATCCTGGACGTGGGGCTGCGCTTTCCCTTGCACCGCGGCTGGTCGCTGGAGCTGGACCACCACGTCAACCGGGCCTGGGTGCAGGGCACGCTGGGCCAGCCCGCATTCTCGGACACCGCCTGGCGCTGGCTGGCGATGCTGCATTTCAGCTCGCGCGATTCGCTGCGCCTGCTGGCGCAGAACACCTGGGCTGCGCGGCGCGACGACGGCGTGACCCAGCTCGAGGCCTGGAACGACCGCCAGATCCACCGTTCGCTGCTGTATCGCCACCAGTGGCGGGTCGGGCGCACGGTGTCGTTCGGGGTGGTCGACGACAAGCTGCCGCTGGCCGATGAGCGCAGCAGGTCATTGACGTTCAAGCTGCAGTGGGAAGTGTAGGCAGACGCAGCGCCATCGCCCCTGCACAGATACCGAATCTGGCAAGTGCATTGTGTGGCGCTGTTCGCGTTATTTCGGCACCAGGTTGCATCAGCCTGCTTTGATGGCCGCGGCCAGCAACTGGGCCGGCGTCGTCAGGCAGCGCGCGTCAAGCACCCGGCGCCAGCCCGAATAGTGGATCAGATAACGGCTGGCCACACCGTGGAAGCGCGCCAGCCAGCGCTTGAAACGGCTGTGCCAGCCGTTGACGTGATTCAGGTGGATCGCGCCGCGTGCCCGCACGCCGGCCCGCAGGTTGACGGCTTCGTGGGTGATGCCATGCTCTCTGGCAAATGCGCGATAGGCGGCGGCCGAATCGCTGATCAGGAGACTGCCTGGCGCCAGCACCGGCGTCAAGCATCCTTCGAGCTGCTGGCGCGTGACCGGGCCCCGCCCGCAGTGGAAATCGAGTGTGCCGCCCTGACGCTGGCAGGCGACCAGCAGGCAATCATGGTCGCGCCCAACGCCGCGATGGCTGGCGACGCCGCCGCGCCGTCGCGGCGGTCGGGTCAGCGTGCGCGAGCCCTTTTGTGATTCCAGCAGATACGTATCGTCCACTTCGACCGTGCCTGCCAGTTGCTCCGGGCGCTCACGGATGAAACCGGCGACCATGCGGTGACGCCATCGAAAGCTGGTGGTTCGGTGCACCTGTACCACCTCGGCGCTGGCACGCACGGTACGCGACTCGAGCAGGCACTGCAGATAGGCCAGCCAATGCTCCTTGTGGCGCAGGTGCGCCAGGCTGGTGCCGGTGAGCGCATTGTAGCTGCGCCCGCAAGCCAGGCAGCGCCAGCGCTGCAAGTCGCTGGCCTGGCCGCAGCGATGGGCGCGGGCGCCGCCGCAGCGGGGGCAGCACTTGCCGACGGCCGCCTGTTCGATCAGTGCCACACAATCGGCCGCGTCATTGATGCTCGCGAGCCAAGCGCGCAATTGCTCACGCTCTTCGTGGTGCAAGGGAATGCCGCTCAAGGCGGCAAACAAGTGACCAAAGCCTGGACTGTCCACGATCGCCCTCTTCGGGATAACTCGACAGTATTGAGACCAGGCGCGACATGGAAGGTTCGCAGAAATAACGCGAACAGCGCCTTTTTTGCTATATCGCCAAGACGAAACGCGGCGGAACGTTATCGTTGTGTATATGCAAACCGACTATCGCATTATAATGCTGCCTATACACAGTTATCGGCAAGCATCTGGAGCGCAACGGTTTGAAACAGCACGACGAAGCCCCGCCTGCTGGCGACCCAACCAAGCAATACCAGGCCCTGTTACTCGACGCAATCTTCATCGTTGATAGCGAGGGCAATGTCGTTAACGTGAGCGGCGCGTGTGAACGCATCTTCGGTTACTCCCCCGCCGAGATGGTCGGCAAGAATATGCTCGACATGGTCCATCCGGAGGACCGCGAGCGCACCTTGCAATCGATCGAACGCGTCATGGACGGCTACCTGCAAAGCTATTTCGAAAACCGCTACGTGCGCAAGGATGGCGACATCGCCTGCATCAGCTGGTCGGCGGCATGGTCAGAAGAGCACCAGGTGCGGGTCGGGGTGGCGCGCGACATCACCAAGCGCCGAACTGACGACGACGCACTGGTGGCGCGTCAGTTGCTGCCTGAACCCATGCCGTGCTGGCGCTTGTCCGCTTCACCACGCACGCTGGTAACGCCCGATGGGGTCAACATTGCGCTGTCCGCACAGGACCATGCCGTGCTGGTGGTGCTGATGAGCGCAGACGGCGTCATCACCCGCCGCACCATCGTCGAAGCACTGGGCGAAGATTACCTGACCTACGACCAGCGCCGGCTCGACACCCAGATGCGCCGCCTGCGTCGAAAGGTGCAGCACGCCTCCATGCACGCACTCCCCATCAGCACCCTGCGCGCGGTCGGCTTTCAGTTCTACGAAAAAGCCACGATAGGCCGTTAAGCCAGCGACGCTCGCATCCGCTCAGATTCGCTCAGAATCGCCGAGCCAGGACGACGTATATTACTTTCCGTGTAGTCACACTATTTCGCATTTGCAATATTGCTGTTGACAGCAGGTGGACCCGCACGTGGCTCGACGGCGCCTTGGCGCAAGCGTGCTCCTTTCGCCCTCCCCTTTGTGCTTGCGCCGAACATGATGTCCAAGCTTGCCGCCTCTGATTCGTTTTAAAACATCCGTTTGGCCCGGCGACCTTGCTGTGTCCGCTACATCCAGCGCGGACGCGCAGGTGGGGGCATTGTTCACAGAAATAGTCAGCAAGTTTGTGTCGAAGCGTTCGGGTATGACTTTCAACAAATTTTAGTCTCTACGTTTTAAGGATAAGAATAATGGCATCGCAGCAAGCTCAATCGTTGATAAGTTCATTGTATCTGGCGTATTTCGGGCGCCCAGCCGACCCGGAAGGCCTGGCCTTCTGGTCAGTGCAACTCGACAACCCCAACGGCGACTTCAGCACGATCGTCGATGCCTTCGCCTCCTCGGAAGAGTCCCAGGCGCGCAACAGCACAAACGACGTTCAGAAATACGTCATCCGGATCTATCAGGAATTGTTCGGACGCGCAGCGGACCAGGCAGGCCTCGATTTCTGGATCAACGCCATCAACGGTGGCCATGCAACGCTGGCCAATGCCGCCATCACGATCCTGCACGGCGCCCAGTCAACCGACCTCGAACTGGTCATGGCGCGCCAAAGCGCCGCTGACGCATTTACCGCAGCGGTGGCGGCCAACGGCACTGCCTACGATGGCATGGCCGCGCTGGAGGCGGGGCGCTTGCTGTTGCAATCGGTGTCGAACACGACCTCGCAGGCCGACGTCGACGCGATGTTACAGTCGGCACTCAAGCTGGCCGCCATCGCGAGCGCAACGCCGCAGGTGATCGATGCGTTGGCCCGGAGTGGCGAACTGACCATGCTGCTGAGCACGGCACGCGGCGGTGCCGACCCAGTCGGCCTGCTCGACACACTGGCCGCCGTGGCCGCGGTCGCGGCCGGCAACCCGGCAACCCTCGATTTGCTGCTACGCGGCGGCGGCATGGAAAAAGTGCTGACCGCGATGCCGGGCAATGTGAGCCTGGGCGATGTCGTCGCCGCGCTCGAAAAGGGCGGCATGGATGCGGCAGCCGGCGTCGTCTATCCAACCACGCCGCCAACGCCGCCAACGCCGGACACCCCACCCGCGCCCACCTTCAGGCTGGCACACGAGAACGGCGTTGTGACGATCAGCGGAACCGCGAATGATGACGTGATCGTCAATCTGACCGACGACACAATCCTGCGTCGCGGCGCCACAGTGACCATTGATGGCAACCCCGACTTCTCGGATGTTGTTGCCTCCCGCTATACGGGCAAGGTCACCATCATCGGTACGGCAGCCGAAGTGCAGCGGGCCACCCGTTCCGGCGTGGACGAGTACAAGATCGTGGATGTCGTCGCCAGTATCTTCACCGAAGCGCCGGGCGGCAGCGCTTTTGCGCCCGGCTTCGCGGCCCTGCTGGACGGCGCAAGCGCCATTGCGCTGCGAGGCGCGCTGTCTTCCCAGGAGCGCGCCCTGCTCGAGGACTTGCCGAACTTCGACATGAACTCGCTGACGGTCAACAACCGGCCGCCTGCGGTCACCACCGAGATCGCCGACCAGTCGGCAATCCAGGGCACGCCGTTCAGCTTCACCCTGGCCGACAACGTATTCACCGACGCCGATGGCGACACCCTGGCCTACAGCGCCACCCAAGGCAACGGTGATGATCTGCCGGCATGGCTGACGTTCGACAGCGCCACCCGCAGCTTCAGCGGCACCCCGGCCGAAGGCGACATCGGTCCGATCACCGTCAAGGTCACTGCCACCGACCGCGACGGCGCCGTTGCCGCCACCACGTTCACCCTGGATCAAACCGACTCGACAGCACCGGTAAAACCCGCGGTGACGCTGATCGATGGCGATGACACCGGCCTACTCGACGACCTGACGACCAACAAGTCATCGGTCACGCTCAATGTTGGCAACCTCGAGACCGGCGGTCGCGCATGGCTCGACAAGGACGGCAACGACGAATACAACGTTGGTACCGATCTGCTGGCGGTGGCGGGAGAGATTGCCGGTGTCAACCTGGCGACTGGGGCAAACCCGGTCCGGGTGATCGGTGAAGATGCATCTGGAAACCAGAGCATCAGCAGCGTTTCGATTATGCTCGATAACCTGGCGCCACACCAGAACGTCGACACGCCCATCGCCGTGTCCAACAGCACCAAGGATGGCGCCTACACCGAAGGGGACACGATCACCGTCATGTTCAATGAAGCCATCGATGTCAGCAGGATCAATATCGGTAGCATCACCGTCGCCAACTTGCGCTCCTTGGGCGATGACTATACGATTCTTCCAGTAAACGCCAAAAATGGCTACGCCGCGGCGTTCACCATCACGCTCGGTGCAAGCCCAACCGTCGTCGAAAACGATGCCATCACCTTCGGGTATACGGCGGTGGTGGATGTCGCCGGCAACCAGGCGTCCGATGACGTCGGCTTCACCCTGCCGGCTGTGGTTGACGCGATCGCCCCGGTGTTCGCCTCCGGCACCCAGGGCGAGGTCGACGAAAACCAGTCCACGCTTTACATCGCCCAGGCCAGCGATGGTTCGGCAGTCACCTATGGCCTCAAGGCAGGCGGTGACGCCGAGGCGTTGACGATTGACGCGCACACCGGCGTCGTGAGCCTGCAAAGCGGTGCGCTGGATTACGAAACCAAGTCCAGCTACAGCTTCACCGTGATCGCCAACGACGGCATCAATGCCACCGAGCAGGCAGTAACGGTTGACGTCAATAATCTCGACGAAACCGCACCGACCATCGTCTCCGGCGCCACCGCCTCCGTGAATGAAAACGTCGGTGCAGGAAAGGTCGTCTATACCGTCGCTGCCACCGATACGGACAATAACCCGGCAGGCATTACCTACGCCCTCAAGCAGAACAATGACGATGATGCCGGGCTGTTCACCATTGACGCGGATACCGGCGCCGTCACCCTGACAGTCAACCCGGACTTCGAGGACGAGAGCAACACGGACCATGCGTACAGCTTCACCGTGCTCGCCAGCGATGGCATCAATCCGGCCACTGAACAGAAAGTCACGCTGTCGATCGTGGATGTGGACGATACCCCACCTGCTGCCCCCGTAGTGGCCCTATCCTCGGACACCGGCGCATCGAACGATGGCATCACCCGCGATGCCAGCCTGACCATTGGCATTCTCGAATTGGGTGAAAGCCTGAAGTACAGTTTTGATGGTGAGACATGGTCGAACGCTTACACTGCGCCAGAGGTGGACGGCACCTACACGGTCCATGTGAAGCGGATTGATAGCGCCGGCAATGCGTCCCCTGAAACGTCGCTCACCTTCACGCTCGACACCACCGCACCTGAAGCCGCAGCGGCAGATGCTGTCGTAACAGCCATTGGCGCGTATGGCCAGGGCAAGGTCATCACGCTCACGTTAACGGAAGCGGTCAGTGTCGAAGGGTTCATCAACGGCCTGGTCGCAGAGTCGCCCCATACGCTTGGAAGCGGGTATCTGGTGGAGCCTGTCGATGCCGACGATGGTTATGCCAAAAGCTTTACCGTGACACTCGGCGCCGGCACCGACCTCGATGTCGGCGCCAAATTGACGGTGAGTGCGAACACCTTGTCCGATGTAGCGGGCAACCTCAATGCCAAGGTCGAATTCACGCTGCCGGATGTGGTTGCGCCCACATTCGATGCGGATGCTTCGGGTGCCGGCGGCAAGGTTGCACCTGGCACTAGCATCACGCTCAGGTTCGACGAGGCGATTGCCGCGCTTGAATCGGACCTTGACGGGGTGCACCTCAAGAATGCGGACAATGTCGTGGTTGACGCCGCAATCAGCATCGATGGCGACGGGAACGTGGTCATCGCCCCAACCGCCGCGCTGGTTTTGGGTGCCACATACCACGTCACCTGGAATGCCGGGGCATTACAGGATGCCGCGGGCAACCCGGTTGCAGCCCTGGCCGATACCTCTGTTGCGTTCACCGTTGCGGGTCCCTACACCGGAACAGTCGCGCAAGTGGCTGCCCTGGACGGCTCGCAGCTCGCAGCTGCGACCGAAATCATTGTCAGGGACACTGCGCAAAACCTGTCCGACGCAGATTTTGCCGCGCTGGGAGGGCAGCAACACGCGGAGCGCACGATCACCCTTGACCCTGACGATTTCGCGGCAGACGGTGTCATGGTTGTGACCGTTGGCACTTCGTCCCCCGTTAAAGTGACATTCAACGCAGGTACGTCGGCAAGCGTCGCTGCGACCGCCCTGGCGGCCGCACTCAATAAGCAATTCGGCGGCTCCTTCTTCGCGGTCGACGAGCAGAATGTGAACAACGTCACGGTGTCAGCCGGCTTTAACGGCGGTACAACGCCGATTGACGTAACCTATCATCAGGCCACCATTGGTACTGCTTTTTCCAACTCGTCAGGTGGAGGGATCGCTTTTTGGAGCTACGATATCACGCCGGGCAAGGCAATGACCGTGATCGCCGATGGAGTTACCGTCAAGCTGATCATTGGAGTCGGCATGACCGTAGCGCAAGCCGCCGAGAGCATAACGACCCAGCTCACCGACAGGGGGTTCACAGTCACTATGATTCCTCTTTATGATGGCAGCCCGTACCTCACCCTGAAAAATTCGAATGGGCCTGTGAGTACCAGTACCGAGATCAGCAATGTCGTGCCTGGCGCAGCGAATGCTGTCACAGGGTCCGCAGCTGACGCCCCCGGCGCGCCAAAGGTCACCACCATTACCCTCGCAGATGGCGAAACAGGCAATGCTTTCCTGTCGGTTGCGGAGATCGATGGGCGGAGGCTAATGCTGGACGACAGCCAGGCGGCAGGCGGGCAGTTCGTGGTGCGCGATAGCGTTGCCGGACTGGCAACGGTGTTCATCGACGATACTGCCGACCTGGGCGGAGTCACTGGCATCGACCGGTACGCGCTGATCGATTCGGCCAGCGCAATCTTTGATGCCAACGATGCGGTCAAGCTGCTTGTCGATATGACCTTCCAGGTCTCTGAAATTATCGTGACCGACGCCATCACCGTGTTGCAGGCCTACAACCTGAACCTCGCATTGTCCGGCAAGACCCTCAGCTACGACATCGCAGACACTGCCGCCAATCTGCTGAAATTCTCGAGCTCGCTTGAAGCCGTGATGAATGCTGCGGGCGACGTGGATGTTTCCGACGTCAATATCGGCGACGTCAGCTACGAGCAACTGGTGAAATTGGTTTCCCTGATCGACGAAGCAAGCACCCATGACCAGCAACTGATCTACACGCTGAGCGCCAGCGTCACCGACCTCTTCGACGGCGTCGCACTGAAATCGGCGGCGAACGGCCATCTGGCGAATGCCACCAGCGTCACGGTGACGGGCGCCACAATCGAAGCGACGGTGATTGAAGATGGTAGAGGCGGCAGTGTCGCCGCATCCGAAATCCAGTCGCTCCCCGGCAACCCGGTCAACGGTGGCGAATATCGTCTGACGGTTGGCAATACCACTTTGTACACCGGCATGCTGGACAGCGATGCGACGACCGCTGAACTGGTAGCCTCGCTGCAACAGGCAGCCGGTTACACTGATGCGGCGTTTACCATCTCGGTAGCGCAAGGGAGTGCGATTAGTCTGGTCTGGAAAAACGCTGGCGATGTGCTGGAGTTAGCCCAACTGACCACTTTGTCGTCGGTCAACCTGGCACAAGCAACCGCATTGGTGGCGAAGTCGGAGGGGGCCGCCTACGACCTCAAGCTGACGGCCAGCGAACTGGTGGTTGCGGCGAACGGCCAGAACAGTGCCAAGCTTGCGCTGGTCAATGGTGCGCGCAGCATTAACATCACCGACGCCATGACGGTGGCCCAGGCGAACCGTCTTGCGGATATCGACGTCACGGGTACCATCACCTACAACATCACTGACACTGCTGCGGCGCTCGCAGGTACCGGGAGCGTCATCGATGGGGCGCGTGATCTGGTCGCGACGAGCAAGGCATCGGTTGCCCAGGCCGAGGCGATTTACCAGAATCGCGGCGATTCGGGCACCGTCACCTACAGCGTATCCGATACCACCAGCGCCCTCGTCAACGGCAACACTGTCGCTCTTGCTGCTGCGGTCAATATCGTCTCGCAAAGCTCTTCGACAAACGCTACGCAAGCTCAAGCGCTGGTCAACCTCGCCAACAGTGGTTACACCGAAATACAGGGTAAGCTGCAAGATGACGTCGCGGCCCTGAATACCTTCATTGATGCCAATGGCGCCGGGCGAGTCAACGGAAACGTCCTCAGGCCCTATGCGTACTTCGTGAACGACAACGCTGCCAATATCACAAGCGCGGCATCCGATGCGGGCGATGTCGACAATTCCACCCAGCACGTACTGATCAACGCCACGCACATCGCCGTGACCAGCGCCATGACCTACGCTCAGGCGACAACCCTGGTGAATACGCTCGACGCTGTTGCGCCGTCGCTGCTGGCCGATGAGATGGTGGACTATACGGTGATCGATACGATTGCCAACCTTGTCGATGCTCGAATCTGGCTGGATGGGGCGGACCTGACTGACACTGTTCGTGCAAGCAAGTACGCTCAAACGCTGATCGTGAATGACACGGCCGAGAATATCGCACATGTCCAGGACGGCGATGGCACGATCGGTAGCGGCGACGCGGACGTATTCTCGAGAATGGATGAGATGTCGGACGGTGGCATTATCGCGAGCGCTTCCGCAGGTAGCCAGACCATTGCTGGCTCGAAGCACGGCGATGACCTCGACGGTGGCGCCGGTGACGACACGCTGTACGGCAATGACGGGGACGACTGGCTGTACGGCGGTGACGGCAACGACACCCTGTATGGCGGTGACGGTCGCGATGTGCTGTATGCAGGCAGTGCAGCCGGTGCAGGCGCCGGCACGAACTACCAATCCGCGTCGGACTTTATCTATGGTGGTAATGGCGGCGATAATATGTACGGCAGCGGTACCACGGGTAACGACGATCGCGACCAGTTTGTGTATGCGGGAACCACGCGGGCTACGCTGATCGCCGAGTCCGGCACCTTCACCACAAACCGTGATTACATCAACAACATCGGTTACGGCGACACGATCACGTTTGCGGGCGTGGACAGCGCAAACGTGTTCTTCCGTGGAACGTCCGGTGTGGCGAGCAGCTCGGTTGACGCTGGCATCTTCGCTATTTCGATCAGCTATGAGCGCAATGTCATGGCCGCCAACTGGGATGACACGGGCACGCTCAAAGTGACGAAGGTTAATATCGACATTGCCAACATCGAGGGGAATTTTGATGGCATTGCAGATATGACCATCATCGTCGTCGGGACCGACATTGACTTGAACTGGACCGGCCAGTCGCTCGGGTTCGGTGCCTGATGGGATGATGTAGTCTAACGTTGCCTGGAAAGTTTGCCAGGCAAGCGTTCGAAAAACCCGCTTCTGGACGGAGGCGGGTTGTGGAATGTCACATTGAACTCGCCGCAAGCGGCCCGCGAAGCGTGGATTCGCCTGCCTGCCAGCCCTGACCGCTGGCCAGGACTAGCCGCCGGGTTGTTTCCTTCTGATATCATGCAGGCCTACTGACGGTTGGCAGCACTTGCCCGGACGCCGATGCCGTCCATGACGACATACTGTTTGACTGCTCATCCCTTCCAGATGCGCATCAGGTCCAACGGTGCAACGCCAGACCATCATGACTCCCATGGCAGCCATTTCCAGGCCATATTAATACTTCAAAGTTCACATGCACACCCTTCCACCATGCCCGCAATGCCAGTCCTCGTTGACTTATGAAGACGGTACCGGCCAATATGTTTGCCCGGAATGCGCCCATGAGTGGCCGGTCCAGGCTGCCGATACCACCAGCGCTAGCGTGCGTGTCTACAAAGATGCTTCGGGCAATATCCTCCAGGATGGCGACACCGTCACCGTGATCAAGGACCTGAAACCGAAGGGTTCGGGCGGCGTGATCAAGCAAGGCACCAAGGTCAAGAATATCCGCCTGGTCGATGCTGACCACGACATCGACTGCAAGATCGACGGCTTCGGCGCCATGAGCCTGAAGACGGAATTCGTGCGCAAGGTATAGCACATCCCTGCGCACATTCTCTGCGCCCCTGAGACCAGGCCCTGCGGTACCAGGCGCCGTCTAGCGGCGCATGGTGCGAGGCGCCAGTCGCCGCCTGTCGCCGCCTGTGCGCGTCTAGTGCAACGCGCCTGTCGCCTCGCGGGTGAGCACGATCTCGAGGTATTCGGCCGGCACCACCATTGAATCGGGTCCGGCCGTATTGAAGCGGTCGATCAGGGTCAGCAGATCTTGTTCGAGCGCTTCGGCCGCGTTTGGCGCCAGCGCCGCAAACGCCCGGTTGAGCGGGCCGTAGTAATCGCGGAACACATGCACAAAATGCGTGGGCGAGGCGTAGCGGAAGTTGAACATCTTGCGCGTGATGCACGCCTGGAGCGCATCGGCGCCGAACAACTGGCGCACATGGTCTTCATTCCCCCACAGTAACGGCGACGCCAGCCCGGCCGGCGGCGGCATGTGCTTGCCGACCGCCTTGAACAGCTGGCCGATGAAACCTTCGGGCGTCCAGTTCGCCATGCCGATGCGCCCGCCCGGCCGCACCACGCGTTGTATCTCGGCGGCGGCGCGCGCCTGGTCGGGCGCGAACATGACGCCGAAGGTGGACAGGGCGACGTCGAAGCTGGCGTCGGGGAAGGGCAGCGCCTCGGCGTCGGCCTCGCGAAAATCGATCGCCAGGCCTTCGGCGGCGGCGCGCGCCCGGCCTTTCTCGAGCAGCGCAGGCACATAATCGGTGGACGTGACGCGGGCGAAACGGCGCGCCGCGGCCAGCGTGGCATTGCCGTTGCCGGCGGCGATGTCGATGACGCGCTCGCCGGCGCGCACATCGGTGGCTTCGGCGAGCAGTTCGCCGACGATCTGCAGGGTGACGCCAACGACGGCGAAGTCGCCGCTGGCCCAGGTGGCCTGCTGACGCTGCTTGATCGCGGCGAGATCGGGGCCAGGGACGCCGGGGCTGGCCGGTGTCGATGGGGTGGGTTGGACTGGATTGGTCATGATGGAACCTCCTGGAACAGAGACGTTTTCAATATGACTGGCCATGCCGCCTTCTTGTTCGCCACTGCACCTTGTGCCTCCTCAATCCAGTAGCGGGAATTCGGTTGGCCGACTAGACTCCAATAACAAAGCAGGCATCGCATGCTGCGTCGCCTCTGAGAGGAGCCAGTCAATGATACGCCGTCTAGTTCCGCGTGGCGTTGCCGCCATTGCCGCATTGCTCATTGTGGCCATTACCGTCACCGGCGCCGTGGCGTTCGCCGCCATGCCGTCGCTCTGGTTCGGGCGCGGCACAGCCAATACCAGCTTCGATCCGCTGTTCGCCGGCACCGCTGGCGCAACTTGCGCACCGGCACGCGCGGGCGCGCCGCAGCTGCTGGCCCATCTGGTGCAGGCCCAGGCCCAGCCCCAGCCTCGAAGCCAGGCCCCGTCTGGGACCCGCCCCTTCGCACCCGGCCAGCAGGCTCCGGCCAAGGCCGGCGACAAAGTCGCCACCAAGCCGGGCAAGGCCGCCCCACCGCCCCTGTACGACAATCTCGGCAAGCTGCACGTGCCGATCACCACCGCCAGCAAGCGCGCCCAGGCCTATTTCGACCAGGGCATCCGCCTCACCTTCGCCTTCAACCATGCCGAGGCGGCGCGCGCCTTTCGCGCCGCGCAAGACGCCGACCCCGACTGCGCCATGTGCTACTGGGGCGAGGCACTGGTGCTGGGCCCCAACATCAATGCGCCCATGTTCCCCGAGGCCGTCGCACCGGCAGTGGCCGCCGCGGCCGAGGCCAGCCGCCTGGCGCCGCGCACCCGGCCCGAAGAACAGGCCGTGATCCGCGCCGTGGCGCGCCGCTACAGCGCCGATCCCGGCGCCGACCGGGCCGCGCTCGACAAGGCCTACGCCGATGCCATGACCGAGGCCGCGCGTCGCTTCCCCACCCACGACACCATCCAGGTGCTGTTCGCCGAATCGCTGATGGACCTGTCACCCTGGGACTACTGGGCGGCCGGTGGCGCCCAACCCAAGAACCGCACAGCCGAGCTGGTCGCGGCGCTCGAAAAGGTACTGGCGCGCAACCCGACCCATGCCGGGGCCGCCCACTATTACATCCATGCCATGGAAGCCTCGACCCGGCCAGAAAAAGCCCTGCCCGCGGCACGCGTGCTGGCCAGCCAGATCCCGGGCGCCGGCCACATCGTCCACATGCCCTCGCACATCTATTACCGGCTCGGCATGTACCGCGAAGCGCTGCGCTCGAACGTCCTGGCGGTGGCCACCGACGAGCGCTATTTCGCCGACGCGGCCAGCGATCCCGTCTACCGGGGCGCCTACTACCCGCACAACATCCACTTCGTGATGGTATCGGCCCTGATGGGCGGCGATGGCCGCACGGCGCTCGAGGCGGCTCGCAAGCTCGACAAGGTGATCACGCCCGACCTCCTGAAAGCCATCGGCGCGCTGCAGCCGGTCAAGTCGGCGCCCTATTTTGCGCATGTCCAGTTCAGCGATGCCGACACCCTGCTCGCCCTGCCCGATCCCGGCCCCGAATTCGTGCTGGTGCAGGCGATGTGGCATTACGCCCGCGCCGTCGGCCATGCGCGCAAGGGCGACTTCGATGCGGCCGCGCGCGAAGTCGCTGCACTCGACAAGATTGAAAGGAGCAGCGACTTCAAGGCCGTAAACGACTGGAATATTCCTGGCAAAGAAATTGTCCAGACGGCCCGCTCGGTGGCGCAGGCCAGGATCGCCGACGCGCGAGGCGACTTGCCGCGCGCGATCAGCGCCTACCGCAGTGCAATCGCTGTGCAGGATGCGCTGCCCTATATGGAACCGCCCTACTGGTATTACCCGATACGCCAGTCGCTTGGCGTGACCCTCTTGCGCAGCGGCCAACCTGATGAGGCAGAGAAAGTGTTCCGCGACACACTGGCACGCACCCCGAGCAATGGCTGGGCGCTGCGGGGCTTGATGGAGGTATACCGCAAGCGCGGTGACGAAGCTGCACTCGCGGCGGCACAAAAGCAATTTGCCACCACCTGGCTGGGCAAACCGGGCGGGCCAGCACTGTCGGCGCTCTAATGCCCTGTATCTAATGCCCTGTATTAAAAGCAAATGTGTGCCTAAGGCCCCGCCTGGGCGCTAGTGATGTAGGGTGTACGGCTTCGCCGTACACGCGTTCAAATCACGTGCGCTTGTGGCAGTGCATGCCTGTGCTGGACGCGTGGACGGCGAAACCGTCCCATCCTACCTGCCACTCGCATGCAAATCAGGCGACACAGCAAGCCCGTTGTCATTTAAGCTATGAGCCCACAACTCCATAAGAGGTTCCGATGATTGCCAAGCCTTCGTTCTACGCGTCGTGCGCCGCCCTGGTTCTGTCCGGCCTGTGCGCCGTACCGGCGCTGGCTGCGAACGCCGCCCGGCCGCTGCAGCCGATCGAAACGCTCGTGGTGCCGCGCTATATGGGCGTCTGGTACGAGATCGCAAAATTCCCCAACGCTTTCCAGAAAAAGTGCGTTGGTGATACTACCGCCACCTACAACGTGGGCGAGGATGGACGGGTGCAGGTGGTCAACCGCTGCCGCACCGCCGATGGCACATCCGAAGTGGCCGATGGCGTCGCGCGCCAGCTCGGCGGTGCGACCTCGCCCAAGCTCAAGGTGCGCTTCGCACCGGCTTTCCTGTCCTTCATCCCGATGGTGTGGGGCGACTACTGGGTGATCGACCTCGACGACAAATACCAGCTGTCCGCCGTGAGCGAGCCCAAGCGCGAGTATCTGTGGATCCTGTCTCGTACACCCCAGGTCGCCCCGGCCGACTATGACGCCCTGCTCACGCGCCTGACGGCCCAGGGGCTGGATGTTTCCAAACTGGTACGCACCTCGCAAACCCAACTGCAACAGCCGGCGCAATAAAGGCCAGGCGCCGATGCCGCGATCGCACAGGGTGTCATCGCCCAGGCATCATCGTGCCTGGAAATTCCTGCTGCCGTCCCCATGTTCAGAAACAGCATGACGAAATAACGCCAACGCCCGGTTGGCGATCTTGCTTTCTGGAAGAATGGTCACCTTGCCAAACCTGTATGCCGGCGCCGCCGCAGTCGTGGCCTGCCTGCTGGCGTCGAATGTCCATGCCCTGCCCGCCCCCGCAGGCAATGCCGATCCGCTGGCAGCACTGGTCAACGCCTACCGAGCCGCCCCCGGCGACTGCGACGGCAGTCCCGCCGCGCCCGCACTCGCCCTCACCCCGCAACCGGCACTGGCCGGACTGCGGATCGGCGTCGGCACCTTCATCGAGTCCGCCCTGGAGCGCGCCGGCTATGCCGCCGAGCAAGCGCAGGCGGTCTATGTCACCGGGCCCGAAGATGCCCGGGCCGCCATGACCGTGCTGGCCCAGAAATACTGCAAGGTATTGTTGAGCGATCAATTTTCGGCGGTGGGCAGCTACCGCGAAGGGACGACCTGGACTGTCGTGCTGGCGCGGCCGGCCCCGCCGCTGCCGTCGATGACCTACCCCGACTGGCGCGAGGCCGGCCGCGAAATCCTGGATGAAGTCAACCAGGCGCGCGCCAGCGCCCGCTCCTGCGGCGACCAATCCTTCAAGCCAGCCCCGCCCCTGATCTGGAATCCAGCACTGGGAAACGCCGCGCTGGCCCACAGCGAGGACATGGCAAAGCGCCGCTATTTCAGTCACAACGCCCGGGATGGCAGCCAGGCCGCCGACCGCGCCGCGCGCGCCGGCTACACCTGGCGCCGGGTAGGCGAGAACATCGCCTTCGGCCAGCGCTCGCCGCGCGAGGCGGTCGAGGGCTGGCTCGATAGCCCGGGCCACTGCGCCAACATCATGAACCGGGATTTTACCGAGATGGGTGCGGCCTATGGCGTGACCCCACAACAGCAGGCGGGCATCATCTACTGGACCCAGGTGTTCGGCACGCCGCGCTAGCCGCGGCAAGCCCCTCCGTCCACGAGGCGCTCGCCAGGCCCGTCCCGCTTTCGTCCCGGATTGCACGCGTGGCGTGCCGCTCCTGAAAGCTGCTTCGGATAGACTGCCTCTCAACATCAACCTCCCCGCCGCGATACGCCGGCCCTGTCCCATGACCCAGTCCCAACCACGACTCGGCCTCGTCTGCATTACCGTTTCCAAGGACGTGCGCTACCGCGCGCTGACGCGCAAGCGCCTGCTCGAGCATTCCGAGGATGGCCAGTGGCGCTTGCTCGAAGACATCTACCGCGACAATATCCAGACCCTGGACAACGCCCTGCGCTACTGCGAGCGCGAAGGCATCGCCCTGTACCGCATGCCGTCCTCGATCTTTCCCTTTGCCGACACGCCATTTGGGCTGGAGATCTTGCAACAGTTCAAAGAAACCCTGGGCCGCTCGGGCCGGCGCGCGATCGAGCGCGGCATCCGCCTGGTGATGCATCCCGACCAGTTCGTAGTGCTCAGTTCGGATTCGGACGACGTGGTCGCCAATAGCGTCAAGATCCTGCAAATGCACGCCGACATCATGGACTTGCTGGACCAGCCCCGTTCGCCATGGGCGCTGCTCGAAATCCATGGCGGCAAGGCCGACCGCGAAGACAAGCTGGTCGCGCGCATCGCCGAATTGCCAGATGCGATCCGCTGCCGCATCGGCCTGGAGAATGACGAATATGCCTACAGCGCCGACGAGATCCACGCGGTCTGCGTGCGCGCCGGCGTGCCGATGGTATTCGATGCCCACCACCACATCGTGCATGAAAAGCTCGACAGCTACGAGCACCCGAGCGTGGCTGCCACGGTGGCCAAGGCGCGCGCCACCTGGCCCGACCCGGCGCACCAGCTGGTGCACATCTCGAATGGCCGCGAAGGCTTCAACGACCGCCAGCATTCCGACCTGATCGCGACCATGCCTTCGTCCTACCTCGCCGCGCCGTATATCGAGATCGAGGCCAAGCTCAAGGAAGAAGCGATCCGCGGCCTGGATGGCTGGTGCACGCGGTTCGCGCCGGCGCCGGCCTGAGTCAACAGCCCGCCATCAGGCGTCGGCCAAGCGCCCGAGCCAGGGCACGATCACGTCGCACAGCGCCTCGGGTGCTTCAAGCGGAATCATGTGCCCGCTGTCTTCAACCAGCGCGAACTGCGCGCCCGCGATCCCTGCATGCAGCTCCTGCGCTTCTTCCACACTGCGCAGCCGATCGTGCCCCGCCGCGACCACCAGGGTCGGACACCGGATCGCATCGAGCAGGTGCAGATCACCCGGCCGCTCGACCATCGACTGGTTGCGAAACGCCGCGCCGCCCAGACGCACGCCCATCATGCGCACGCGCTCGATCAGCGCTTCGTTTTCCCGTTCTTGCGGATGCAGCGAACTGGCGATCGCGGTGCGGCTCAATCCCGCGAACGATACTGAAGGCGCAGCCTTCGCCACCGTGCGCTTGCCCTGGCGGACGGCGTCGGAATCGGGACGGGTCGAGGTGGCGATCAGCACCAGCGCGCGCACGCGCTCGGGCGCCTGGCGCACCATCTCGCGCGCCACATAGCCGCCCATCGAAAAACCAATGAGAATGAAGGACAGCGGCGCGTCGGCCAGCGCGCGGCGCGCCAGGTCCTCGAGGGTGGAATCGTGACGCAGGTCGGCATGCACCAGCGGCCCAAATGGAGCCAGCCGTCCGCGCACGTCGTCCCATAGCGTTTCGTCGGCCATATAGCCGGGAACCAGCAGGATAGTCATCGCGCCATCATAGCAAAGGCGCGCGGATGAAGCAGGTCAGGCCGCCTTCCTGGGCAGGATGTCGCTGGCCATGATTTCACCGAACGGCCCGGTGATCGACTGCTCGCCCTGCGCCTTGCCTTTACCCAGCAGCGGGAACACCAGTTCGGCGAAGCGGTACGATTCTTCCAGGTGCGGATACCCCGACAGGATGAAGGTCTCGATGCCGAGCTCCGCATACTCGCGCATGCGCGCCGCCACGGTCTCGGGATCACCCACCAGCGCCGTGCCCGCGCCGCCACGCACCAGTCCCACGCCGGCCCACAGATTGGGCGAGATCTCGAGCTGGTCGCGCCGTCCGCCATGCAGGGCCGCCATGCGGCGCTGGCCGACCGAGTCCATCTTCGCGAACGCGGCCTGCGCCTTGGCGATGGTGTCGTCGTCCAGGTGGCTGATCAACTCGTCGGCCGCGCGCCAGGCTTCTTCATTGGTCTCGCGCACGATCACATGCAGGCGGATGCCGAACTTGAGGGTGCGCCCGTGCTTCGCGGCGCGCGCGCGGATATCGGCCAGCTTCTCGGCCACCGCCGCGGGCGGCTCGCCCCAGGTCAGGTAGACGTCCATCTGCTCGGCCGCCAATTCGTGCGCCGGCTCGGACGAGCCGCCGAAGTACAGCGGCGGATACGGTTTCTGCACCGCCGGATACAAAGTCTTGGCGCCCTTGACCTGGATGTGGGTGCCGTCGAAATCGTAGCCCGCCGCACCGCCCTCGCCGGCCATGCTGGCGCGCCAGACCTTGAAGAATTCGCTCGAGATCTCGTAGCGTTTGGCATGGTCGGCGAACAGGCCGTCGGCTTCGAGCTCGCCCTGGTCGCCACCGGTGACGACATTGACCAACAGACGCCCGTTCGACAGGCGATCGAAGGTGGACGCCATGCGCACCGCCAGTCCCGGTGTCGACAGGCCGGGCCGGATCGCCACCAGGAACTTGAGTTTGGTGGTGGCGTGAATCATCGACGAAGCGACGATCCAGGCGTCCTCGCAGGAGCGCCCGGTCGGCAGTAGCACGCCGTCGTAGCCGAGGGTATCGGCAGCAACGGCGACCTGTTTCAGGTAATCGGCGTCGACCGCGCGCGCTCCCTTGCTGGTGCCGAGGTAGCGGCTGTCGCCATGGGTGGGGATGAACCAGAAGATATTCGGGGATGACATGGTGGCTCCTTGGTGATTCAAGCGGCAGCGGCGGTGCGCACGCGTGCCTGGAGTTCGTCGTCCAGTTGTTCGATGCCTTCGGCCACGCGCTCGGCGATCGGCGCCGCCAGGCGGGTGCCGCGCTCGCTGTCCCAGGCGACCTGCTCGGACGTCGCATAGATGCTCGACAGGATCGCGCGCGCCGACATCGAGGCCAGCACCGGCCGCAGTGCGTAGTCGAGCGCCAGCAGGTGCGACTGGCTGCCGCCGGTCGCCAGCGGCAGCACGACCTTGCCGCGCAGGCCATCTTGCGGCAGCAGGTCGAGGAACAGCTTGAGCATGCCGGTGTAGGCCGCCTTGTAGATCGGCGTGGCCACCACCAGCGCATCGGCCTGCGCCACCAGCGCCAGCGCACGCGCCAGCTCGGGGTCGTTGACATCCATGCGCAGCAGGGCCGGGCCAGGCAGTTCGCGCACCTCGATGCGCGTCGTGCGCCAGCCGTGGATGGCGAGTTTTTCGCCGACGTGGTGCAGCAGTCGGCTGCAGGACGACTGCGACGACGGGCTACCGCCCAGCAAGATGACGCTCATGGTGCATTCCAGTAGTGACAACGATCGTCACAGCGTAATGCGCGCGCCCGAGCTTCCCAACGAATCGTTTCGCCCATCGATATGCGTTTGCCGTTTTAACTTTTCGCGCATATGGATGACCGGATTTCTTCGTTCACGCGGCAGCACCCGAAGGAGCAAGATGACACCTCATCCAAGATCGGCAGCGTTCATCCATGTCTTCCATCCTGCAACAATTGCGTCCACAAGACGCCCATGCCCCGGCATCCGCACCGGATCCGCTGGCAATCGCCGCCGACCTGGCCGAGCGCCTGGCCGCCACCGCCGTCGAGCGCGACCGCGCCGGAGGTCACCCCAAGCACGAGCGTGAACTGATCCGTGCTTGCGGCCTGCTGACGCTCTCGATCCCGGTTGAATTCGGCGGCCAGGGCGCCGACTGGGCCACCGTGATGGCGGCCGTGCGCATCCTGGCGAAAGCCGACAGCGCGCTGGCCCACCTGTTCGGCTTCCACCACCTGCAACTGGCCGGCATCCAACTATATGGCAGCGAGCTGCAGCAACGCAGCCTGCTCACCGCCACCGTGCGCCAGAAGCTGTTCTGGGGGAACGCACTGAACCCGCTCGACAAGCGCACCCGCGCCACCGCCTCGCCGGCCGGCTACATCCTCGACGGGGTAAAAAGTTTTTCATCGGGTTCGGTGGGCTCCGACTGGCTGACAGTGTCGGCCTGGGACAAGGAAGCCGACGCCGCCTTGATCGCGGTGGTGCCGACCGAGCAGGCCGGCGTTCACGTGGAAGCCGACTGGGACGCCTTCGGCCAGCGCCAGACCGATAGCGGCAACGTCCACTTCGACAAGGTCTACCTGCCCACCGCACTGGTGCTGCAAGCGCCTGGCCAGGCCCCGACCGCGCGCTCGACCTTGCGCTCCCAGGTCGCCCAGCTGGTCATGACCAATCTGTATCTCGGCATCGCGCAAGGCGCGTTCGAGGCCGCGCGCGATTACACGCTGGAACAGGCGCGCCCCTGGTTCGCGTCCGGCGTCGACGATGCGCTCGACGATCCCTTCACCCAGCACCGCTACGGCCAGCTGTGGCTGACCGTGCGGCCGGCCGTGGTGCTGGCCGACGAGGCCGCGCGCCAGCTCGACGCCGCCCTGCGCAAGGGTGAGGCCGTGACCGAGCGCGAACGCGGCACCGTCGCGATCGCGGTGGCCGAGGCCAAGGTGCTGGCGCACCGCGCCGCGATCGAGATCAGCAACCAGATGTTCGAGCTGCTCGGCGCGCGCGCTACCTCCGCGCGCTTCGGCTTCGACCGCTTCTGGCGCAACGCCCGCGTGCACACCCTGCACGACCCGGTCGACTACAAGCTGCGCGACCTCGGGCGCTATGCGCTCAGCGGCCGCGTGCCCGATCCGACCCCGTACTCGTGAGCGGGACCACCATGACGACGACCCCGACTCCGGCACCGGTCATCCGCATCGAGCACGCCAGCAAGGCTTTCGATCTGCCGGAAGGCGGCCGCTTCGACGCCGTGCGTGACATCTCGCTCGACATCCTCCCCGGCGAGATCTTCGGCCTGGTCGGCCGCAGCGGCTCCGGCAAATCGACCCTGCTGCGCATGATGAACCTGCTGGAAAAACCCGACAGCGGCAGCATCACCGTCTCCGGCCAGGAACTGACCACACTCAGCCCGCGCGCGCTGCGCGAGGCGCGTCGCCGCATCGGCATGATCTACCAGCACTTCAACCTGCTCGCCAACGCCACCGTGTTCGAGAACGTGGCCTTCCCCTTGCGCATCCACGGCGCCATGAACGCACCGCGCCTCAAGGCACGGGTGGCCGAATGCCTGGAACTGGTCGGCCTGGTCGACAAGGCAGGCAGTTACCCGTCGCGCCTGTCGGGCGGCCAGAAGCAGCGGGTGGCGATCGCGCGCGCACTGGCCAGCTATCCGACCGTGCTGCTGTGCGACGAACCGACATCGGCCCTCGATCCGGACACCACCCGCAGCGTGCTCGATACGCTGCGCGACATCAATGCACGCCTGGGCGTGACCGTCGTCATCGTCAGCCATGAGCTGCAGGCGCTGGGCAGCCTGTGCGCACGCGCGGCCGTGGTCGAAGATGGCAGCATCGCCGAATTGTTCGACCTGCTCGACCATAGTGCGCCGCGCACCACCTCGCTCGGGCGTGAACTGCTGTACTACAGCGCCGAGACGCGGCCGGGAGCCCTGCATGCTTGAGAAACTCCTGCTTGTCGCGCCCGAATTGTGGCGCGCCTTTGGCGAAACCCTGCTGATGCTGGGTATCGGTCTATCCGCCGCGGTGCTGCTCGGCGGCCCGCTCGGCGTGGCCCTGTTCCTGAGTGGCTCGGGCGAGCCAGGCCGCGGCCGCAGCATCGGCCAGGCGCTGGGCTGGCTGGTCAATACCGTGCGCTCCTTCCCCTTCATCATCCTGATGGTCGCGCTGGTGCCCCTGACGCGCATCGTCGCCGGTACGTCGATTGGCCCGCTGGCGGCCAGCGTGCCGCTGTCCATCGCTGCGATCCCGTACTTTGCGCGCCTGGTCGAGCAGCAGCTGCACGAAGTGCCGCGCGGCGTGATCGAAGCGGCCGAGGCGATGGGAGCCACCCGCCTGCAGATCGTCACCCGGGTGCTGTTGCTGGAGGCCAGATCCGGCCTGGTGCTGGCACTGACCGTACTGGCGATCAGCTTCCTGTCGTATTCCGCGGTGGCCGGCGTGGTCGGCGGCGGCGGCATCGGCGACCTGGCCATCCGCTACGGCTACTACCGTTTCGAGACCGACGTCATGGTAATCACGGTCGCAATCCTGGTCGCCATGGTGCAGCTGATCCAGTTTGGCGGCGGACGCATCGCGCGCCGCCTCGACAAGCGCTGAGCCGCCATGCAGCTCCATCCAATCATAAAGGAACCATCATGAGCCTGTCCCGCCGCTTCCTGCTCGCCAGCCCCCTGGTGCTGGCCATCGCCCTTGCCGTCGCCACCGATGCGCAGGCCCGCGATCCGAAGGAAATCGTGATTGGCACCAGCGCTGGCCCGTATGCCGACCAGGTCAAGCTGGGCATCAAGGCGATCCTCGAGCAACAGGGCTACAAGGTGCGCATCGTCGAATTCAACGATTACATCCAGCCCAACTTCGCGCTGGCCGAAGGGTCGCTCGACGCGAACGTATTCCAGCACGCGACCTACCTGACCCGTTTCGCGACACAGCACAAGCTGCCCCTGGTCGAGCTGGTGAAGGTGCCGACCGCGCCGATCGCGATCTACAGCCGCCGCCACAAGAGCCTCGACGCCGTCAGGAGCGGCAGCACCGTGGCGCTACCAAACGACCCGACCAACCAGGCGCGCGACCTGGCTGCCGCCTACCGCTCGCGCGCCTTCCTCGACGTCACCAACAAGCACTTCGCCGACTACGCCAAGACCGATTACCAACTGGCGCTGCAATCGCCCACGGCCGGAGCAAAGTGATGGCGCGCCGCATCCGCTATGAGACCACGCCCGGCGGCGGCACCTTGCGAACAGTTGCTCCGACAAGGCCCGCGACTGGCGCAGGCCCATGCGGGCAGCCAGGTCGAGATCACATCCCCCCTGCCCACTATCCAGGCAGCCTGACGCATATAAAAAGACCATCACCAAAGGACCATCATGAAACGAAGAAGCCTGTTGCAACTGGCCGCCAGCGGCGCCGCCCTCGCCGCCCTTCCTGCGCGCGCGGCGCCGCTGGAAGAACTGCGTCTCGACTACGCCCATTACTCGCCCACCAGCCTGGTGCTGCGCCACTTCGGCTGGCTCGAAGAAGAATTCAAGGCCGACGGCACCCGCATCAAATGGGTGTTTAGCGCCGGCAGCAATCGCGCCCTCGAATACCTGAATGCGAACAGCATCGACATCGGCTCGAGCGCCGGCCTGGCCGCCCTGCTGGCCCGCGCCAACGGCAATCCGATCCGCACGCCCTACCTGTTCTCGCGGCCCGAATGGACCGCGCTGGTGGTGCCGAAGAACTCCCCGATCCGCAGCCTGGCCGACCTGAAAGGCAAGAAGGTCGCCGCCACCAAGGGCACCGATCCCTATCTGTTCCTGCTGCGCGCCTTGCCGACGGTGGGCCTGAAGCGCACCGACATCGAGCACGTCAGCCTGCAGCATGCCGACGGCCGCGCGGCGCTGGAACAGGGTCGCGTGGATGCCTGGGCCGGCCTCGATCCACATATGGCGGCGGCCGAACTGGAGGGCGGTGCGCGCCTGCTGTACCGGAATGTCGGCTTCAATACCTATGGTTTCCTGAACGTGCGCGAGGACTTCCTTGCCACCCGCGCGAACGACACCGCGCGCGTGATCAAGGCCTATGAGCGCGCCCGCGCCTGGACCCGCGCCAATCCATCCGAAGCGGCCAGGATCCTGTCGACCGAAGCCAAGGTGCCGCTGCCGGTCGCGCTGCTGCAGGTAAAACTGCGCTCCGACTTCAGCAACGCCCAGCCGACCGCCGAACACCTGCGCGCGCTGCAACTGGCGGCGCCGATCCTGCGCGACGAGGCGCTGGTGCGTCCCGGCACCGACCTCGACAAGGCAATCGCCGGCCTGGTCGATACCGGCTTCGCACGCCAGCTGACGCGGGCCTGAAATGGAACACCACGCCATTACCCTGGATGCGCCAGCGCGGCCGCAGCGTGCGCGGCGCCGCATCGGCTTTCCACTTGGCTTGCTGCTGCCGGCGCTGGCCCTGATCGGCGCCGAGGTCGGCGTACGCGCCGGCCTGGTGCCCGCCAACCTGCTGCCGCCGCCGAGCGCCATCCTCGAATCGCTGTCATGGCTGCTGGAAAACGGCCTGGCCGGCCATGTCGGCGCCAGCACGCTGCGGGTGGCGGCCGGCTTCGCCGCCGGCGCCCTGCTGGCCCTGCCGCTGGGCGCGCTGGTGGCCCTGAACCGGCGTGCCGAAGCGATATTCGATCCCAGCTTCCAGGCGCTGCGCGCGATTCCCTCGCTGGCCTGGGTGCCGTTGCTGCTGCTCTGGTTCGGCATCGACGAAGCCCCAAAAATCATTCTGATCGCGATCGGCGCTTTCTTCCCGGTGTATATGGGCGTGGTGGCGGGCATCCGCGGTGTCGACCGCGGCCTGACCGAGGTCGGGCTGCTGTATCGCCTGCCTCCGCTGGCGCTGGCGCACAGGGTCTTGCTGCCGGCGGCCCTGCCCTCGGTGCTGACCGGCCTGCGCAACGGCCTCAGTCTGGCATGGATGTTCATGGTAGCGGCCGAACTGATCGCCGCCAGCCGCGGCCTGGGCTACCTGCTGACCGATGGCCGCGAATCGAGCCGCGCCGACATCATGCTGGCGGCCATCGTGCTGCTGGCCCTGCTGGGCAAGGCCAGCGACAGCGCGATGCAGGCGCTCGAACGGCGCTGGCTGGCCTGGCGCGACAGTTATGTGGACAAGGAGACCCGATGAGCGCCTTCCTCGACATCGCCATCGACGAAAAACGCCACGGCGCGCGCAGCGTGCTGCGCGGCCTGCACCTGAAAGTGGGCCAGGGAGAGATCGTCAGCCTGGTCGGCGCCAGCGGCTGCGGCAAGAGCACCTTGCTGTCGATCGTGGCGGGACTGGACCGCGAATACCGCGGCACGGTGCACCTCGATGGTCGCCAGTTGACGGGGCCGGACGCCGACGTCGGCCTGGTATTCCAGGCCCCGCGCCTGTTCCCGTGGTTGACTGTGGCGCAGAACGTCGTCTTCGGTCGCCATCACCGGCCCAACCTGGAGCGGGCCCATGCCCTGCTCGAGGAAGTCGGCCTGAAGGGCTATGGCGATGCACTGCCCAAGCAGCTATCCGGCGGCCAGGCCCAGCGCGCGGCGATCGCGCGCGGGCTGTACCTCGAACCGCACGTGCTGCTGCTGGACGAACCGTTTTCGGCGGTCGACGCGTTTACCCGCATGCGCCTGCAAGACCTGCTGGCCGATGCGGCGCACCAGCGCGGGCTGACCGTGCTGCTGGTAACGCACGATATCGACGAGGCGGTTTTTCTCAGCGACCGGGTGGTGCTGATGGATGGCGTGCCCGGACCGGTGCGCGCCGAATTCACGACCGATGCGCCATGGCCGCGCGAACGCGGCAAGCTGGCGCTGTCGCCATTGAAACCGGCGATCCTCGACAGCCTGCATGCGGTGCATGCCATTTAAGTGTTGCGCATCTGCGCCTGCGACACATTGCTGCCCGGCGGGACGCTCTGGGTCAGCCAGACATTGCCGCCGATGGTCGAGCCGGCGCCGATGGTGATGCGGCCCAGGATGGTGGCGCCGGCGTAGATGACGACGTCGTCCTCGACGATCGGATGGCGCGGCGTGCCCTTGACCAGGGCGCCGCTGTCGTCGACCGGGAAGCGCTTGGCGCCCAGGGTCACCGCCTGGTACAGGCGCACGCGCTCGCCCAGGATGGCGGTTTCGCCGATCACGACGCCGGTACCGTGGTCGATGAAGAAGCTGCCGCCGATCTGCGCGCCGGGGTGGATATCGATCCCGGTGAGCGAGTGGCCGATATCGGCCGCGACCCGCGCCAGGAACGGTACGCCCAGGCGGTTGAAGCAGTGCGCGATGCGATGGTAGAGAATGGCGATAGTGCCGGGATAGCACAGCATGATCTCGGCCACCGAGGTGGCGGCCGGATCGCCCGCCAGCGCGGCCTGCACGTCGGACACCAGCAGCGAGCGCACGCCCGGCAGCCCGGCCGCAAACTCGCGCGTGATGGCGCGGGCACGCTCGGCCAGCACGACATCCTCGGTTTGATCGTCGTCGGCGGAAAAGTCAGGCGAGAAGCGCAGGGCGCGCCGCACCTGTTCGGCCAGGCGGTCGAGCGCGACGTTGAGCGTGTCGGCAACGTAGTAGTCGATGCTCTCGGCATTCAGGTCGGGACGGCCGTAATGCGTCGGGAACAGGGCGGCAGAAATGCCGTCCACGATCTGGCGGACGACGTCGCGTGAGGGTAGCTCGCGCACCCTGCCCTGGTGCCGGATATTGTGGGTCGATTCGCGCGAGGTGCGCAATGCGTCGATGACAGGCCCGAGGTGCCATTGCACCGACCCGCCTTGGTGGGGAAATTCGCTGTTCATTTTGCCGAGCCTATCCGAATCGAATGTCGATGCCTACGATTTTATTTGCATTTTGATATGCGTGTTTTGATGCGCTTGTATTCGGGGCTCCGCCAACGGTCGACCTTGCCGAGCAGCAGTTTCTAAGGCAACATCAAGTACCGATTCCTTCTTGTAACGACACGACCATGAACCTGCCTTCCCACCAGCTCAGCATGACGGTGCTGATGACGCCTGACACCGCCAATTTTTCCGGCAATGTGCACGGCGGCACCATCCTGAAATTGCTTGACCAGGTTGCCTACGCCTGCGCCAGCCGCTACGCCGGGCGCTATGTGGTGACGATGAGCGTCGACCAGGTGACGTTTCGGCAGCCGATCCATGTGGGCGAGCTGGTGACTTTCCTGGCGGCGGTTAACTACACCGGCCGCAGTTCGATGGAAATCGGGATCAAGGTGATTGCCGAGGACATCCGCAGCAAGGTGGTGCGCCATGTGAACAGTTGCTTCTTCACGATGGTGGCGGTGGGCGATGACAAGAAGCCGGCGGCAATTCCGCCGCTGGAACCGTCGTCGCCGGATGAGCTGCGCCGCTTCGAGGAAGCCAAGGGCCGGCGCGAGTCGCGCCTGGCGCTGGAGCGGGATCATGCGCAGCGGATCTCGGCCAAGGGGTAGGCATTGGCGCGGCGGGATTGTTTATCCTGCGCAAACGCTGCTATAATTGCGGGCTCTTGGCCTGGTAGCTCAGTTGGTAGAGCAGAGGATTGAAAATCCTTGTGTCGGTGGTTCGATTCCGCCCCGGGCCACCAAGAATATCGTTCACGAAACGCCAACCCTCACCGGTTGGCGTTGTCGTTTGTGGACCCCACAGCCCCCGTTCCGGTCCATTTCCGGATTTGCCCCCACATCCGTTTCAGCCTGCCATTCGGGCTTGCCAAATGTTCTCGGAAGTAGGCATCAGTTTCAGAACATCGTATTCCATCACCGGCAAGGATTGATCGGCATTAGATATGGGCTTCAGATGCAAGCGCTTGTCGGCTGGCACGCCGCGAACATCAATATCTTCTGATGACATTTGCATCCTTTCAATATCGAATCAGAACGGTGAGACGTTCAGGCGATCATTCCCTGCCGGTGATCACTGGGAAACGCAAGCTTGCTGCCCCTATCGTAGGCTTCCAGGAAGCGGTCAAGACCGTGCTCGCCACCATTCACCGCGCGTCTCGCCGCTTTCAGGTCGCTGAGCAGGATCGCTTCCTGAATTTTTCGCCCCGCTCTTTTGATGAAAGCTGCCAAGATCCTCGCCGCAATTTCGGGCTCGAGCGCCCTGTCGGGATTCGTCAACAGATCGGGGAGTGACAACAGCTTGCTAAAGTCGGCATAGTTCGCCTTTCCCGTCAGTTGAATAAAACCACGTCCCTTGTATCGCTCCCCGTCGCCGTGCGCGTTGTTCCCCAAGCTTCCCCTGTTTCGGTAGTCATACAAGCCAAACTTGTTGTCGAGGCGATATTCACTCACCAACGCCGTCATCACATTGCCGATGCCTCGCAACTGGGGATCGGCAATGTTTGACACATCAACTGGTCGCAAGGTGTTCAGCCTTGACTCGTATTCCTCGATCGGCCTAAAACCGGCCGTCTCCGCCCGGACGGTCGCGTAGGCGATCAATTTCATTTTCAAGTCGGTCAATCCGGCATCGTTCAATGCGTGCTCAACCAATGAAAAATACTTCACAACATTTTTTTGGGAACTAGACTCAGGAAACATCGCGAGGACGATTTGCAGGCCCCATGGAACGAACTCCATCATCGACCTCCCTAGAAGCGGCGCTGGTACACAAGGCAGGTTCGCACCTAAATTGCCTGCAGCAGGTCCGGCGTTATCGCATAGCGAAGTTGGTATGCGAAAGCTGACGGACTGTATTCAGAAGAGTATACGCAACTTTTCGATTACTCAGTCTTGAGCAGGATTCGACATGCTCATATGTGATTTTATTATTGCTTCGCCATGCCGGATCGTCAAGATGTGGCTGTTGATGGCTTGGTCAAAGGTCTGATCGGTAGCTGCCCTGCCCCGTTCCTTCTTGCATTGGAAGGCGCCTTGCTGCTGGGCGATCACGCGATGCCGCGCGACAACCTGAGCCTCTTCCTTAGTAACGTCGCCTCGCTGTTCTCGGGCCAGCTACTTAGCGGGATGCAGCAACAGCAGTGCTGACGCAATCAGCAGATCCTCGTTTTGAAAATCCTCGTGTCGGTGGTTCGATTCCGCCCCGGGCCACCAAGAACATCCCAAGCAAAACACCAGCCATCATCGGTTGGCGTTTTTTGTTTGTGGATCTACAGTCCGCGCCCGCCCAATTCCGACTTTCATCCCTCGATCAGAGTGAATGCACACCGACCATGCAACAAGGTGGCGTTATTGTTCCGCACAAGCATTCCTAACGTACGCAGTCGTTGCACCCGCTAGGGTACGCTTGCAGATTACTCACGCTATATGGCCTCGCCGGCTCCGGATTTCTGCACGAAGGTCATGGAGGCCATCCCCAACAATCCTCAAGCCTGCAGCTTGTCGTTCAACGATGCTAGTGTGACGCTGTGATCTGCCAATGCGCGACAGGCGCGACGACGAGCAGACCAACGTGGGAAGATGTATTCTTTGGGTCCACTACCCGTCCAAGCAAAGGGAATCAATGACACCGCAAACTGAAACCGCCATCCTGGCCGGCGGCTGCTTCTGGGGCATGGAAGATTTGCTGCGCCGCATACCCGGCGTGCTGTCGACGCGCGTCGGCTATTCTGGCGGAGACGTACCCAACGCCACCTACCGCAACCATGGCACGCACGCTGAAGCGCTCGAACTGGTGTTCGATCCAGAGCAGATCAGCTATCGCCAGATCCTCGAATTTTTCTTCCAGATCCATGATCCGACCACGGCGAACCGTCAGGGCAATGATCGGGGGACGAGCTATCGCTCCGGCATCTATTATCTCAGCGATGCACAAAAGCGCATGGCCGAGCAGACCATTGCCGACGTTGACGCGTCCGGCCTCTGGCCCGGCAAGGCCGTCACCGAGGTCGTCGCGGCTGGACCTTTCTGGGAGGCCGAGCCAGAACACCAGGACTATCTGGAACGCAATCCGAACGGATATACCTGCCATTTCATCCGGCCGGACTGGAAGCTGCCCGTCCGCCAGGAATCAGCGTAAGCCAAGGCCTGGCCGCAACCTTAACGTTCATTGGAGTAAGCATGTCAAAACAAGCAGCCACTGATGATGAGGACGCAGCCAGGCGCCAGACGGTCACGGAGTTCAGGCACGCGGTGAATATGACGCCAACCCAACTGGAGAAGTGGCTCGACACTGACGATTCCAGGCGTGTCGGCCAGAAGCACGGCAATGCCGAATCGACCGGACACCAGTCTGGACGCCGCATCGTCGAACTGTTGCACCGGCATGTTCAGGATTTGAGTGCGGCAGACATCGCGCACATGAGCAAGGTGGTCGGATACATCCACCGACACCTGGCACAGGGACCTACCAAGAGCGATCCGGCAACAAGCGATTGGCGCTATTCACTGATGAACTGGGGCCACGATCCTGAGAAAAAGTAAGCCTGCCGGCATCGAGGCTTAGCTGTCCGCCGATGCCACCGGGACGGTCGCTTCGATGCGCACCTCACCATCCGGGCGGCGCGTGGCAATGATGAAATCGCCCTGTTCCACGTACTTGCCGACCAGCGCCCGGATGTTCACGTCATGGGTCACCAGCACCAGATTGCCAGGGTCCTTGTATCCCGCCAAATAGCTGCGCAACTGCCCCAGCTTGCGCTCGCGCGCAGCGTCGTCATCCTGGAACATCGAGTCGATCATCGTACTGGGCTCGACCCGGCCGAACGCCAGCCGGGCGGTGTCCAGGCAGCGACACCAGCGGCTCGACAGCACCGGACCGAGCGGCACCGCATGCTTGCGAAAGGCCGCACCAATCCTGGCGGCATCATCGCGGCCGGCCTGCGACAGGTTGCGCTGGGTAGTGCATACATCCAGCCTGAAGCCGGGCGGATCGCCGATCCCTGGCACCGTGGCCGCGTGGCGCATCAGAATGACGTAGCCGCCGCGTTGGAGCAACGTCCAAGGCGCTTGGGCGGCACTGGCAACAGGCGCTGCGCATGCGGCGAGCGCGGCTAGAAAGTGGCGTCGGTACATGGGTGGTCGCACATGGCGGTAACGGTCGGATGATCGGATTGTACGACCATCAGCAGCGCCCGCCCGTTCACTACGACTTACTTTTCCGGCGCATCCAGGTAGAAGATGGCATAGACTTTGGCACCAGTCTTTTCGGTCGGTTTCTCGATCTGGATCTGCGCGCAATCCTGGGCCACCAGGCTGCGCCAATTGACGACGCCGGCGTTGGCGAACACCGAATTGACCTTGCACGCGAGGCTCATGTCGAGCGCCAGGCGCGCATTGCGCTGCTCGGGCTTGGCGTAGTTGACGCCGCGGATCTCGATGCCGTAAGCGCTCATCCATGGCTCCCACAGGCCCGATTCGACACCCTGCACCATCCGCTCCAACATGGATTCCAGCGACAAGCCTTTCTTGACGACCGCACGCAGCAATTGCAGCGACGGTGCAGTGCGAATGTCGGTGCTGTGCTTGCCCGCACCGCTGTCGCCGATGGCTTTGAGCTCCTTCGAAAAGGCAGCATCGCGTTCGGTGTAGTCGCGCATGCGGCTGTAGAACTCGGCGTCGAGGAAAGGATTTTCCACCGGACCGGCGGGCGTCTTGGCTGGCTTTTTAGCAGGAGGCTGTTTTTCGTTGGTCATGGCAGTGGCTTTGAAGTGTAAGGGGCGCAGCATATCAGCTCGCGCCTTGCAGGCTACTCTTTCTTTTCCCTGAAATCGCCCTCGATCACCGAGTCATCGGTGTGCTGGCGGGGATGCCGGCCACCTGCGAAGTTGAACACAGACGCTGACATTCGATCGACAGTAGCGCGCCTCACCCAGGGGTAGGCGATAAGAAAAGCCATGGCGAAGCCCGTGAACAGTACGGGCACGTAGTCGCCTTGCCATACAAAGTGCAACGAGCACAGTGCGAGGATGCTCGCGATGAGCGGTCGACGCACTGGTTTGGGCAACAGGCCAACAATGCGCAGCTTGCCGTCGCGTATCCAGGGGAATCGCGCAAAAAGACCGCCAAGAAGCAGCCCGGCCACAAACCGGCCCGTGCCAAGATAATCGGCCAGTACGCCGATGACGAGGAAGCCGGTATAGGTCAGCGTAGCAGCCAAGGCTACCAGCACTGATAAAGCAACAACGAGTGCCAGCCTTGGCCTGGCGATGCCCGCCATGAATAAGAAACGTAGGATTTGTGTACCCCTGCAAATGAGCGCCGTAAGTCGATTGCAAAGTTTAACAGCCATCTCCCGTGCCGGGGCTCACTCTCCAATCGGCTTCCCCCGAAGCCTGGAATACACAGTATCGAAGACTTGCAGACGGTCAAGTGCCGGCACCGGACCGGAGCCGATCGGATCGCCGGCGGCCACCAACGCACTCAGTACTTCGACATCGCCGCTGCCAGCTTGTGGTCTGCGGGAAAAGCGCTAACGGGAGAAAATCCACTGATTTATCGGTGGCCTCGCATCAAGACATCTCCCTCCCCCGGCGCCGTGAAGGGCTTCCATATCTTTGCCCAGATTTCCCGGCCAAAGACTACCACTCGGGATTGGAATTTTTGCAGCGTTCATCACAGCGAGTGCAAAGTCTGTGCAATCCCGGAATGCTAGGAAATATCCTTTTTTCTTCCAGCGCTTGATTTCTGCCGTCAACGCACGATACTGCGTTTCAGTTATAGGAATGACAGCAGTCGCGAGCTCAAAGAGAGTCACAGACTCTTATCAGAATACCGGTAGGCCCGAACAATGCCTACTCTCCCAAGTGAGTGATGTCGGTTACCGACTGCCGACGGATTGAAGCCGCATCATTGCGCCGCCGGGTACTCATATGCCGAACCAATACCCAATGGCAGCCCCAACGCCCAGAACCCGAGCAGGAACAGCGTCCACAACACGATCAGGCTGAGCGAATACGGCAGCATCAGCGCGATCAGGGTACCGATCCCCGTCGACTGCACATATTTGCGGCAAAACACGATGATCAGCGGGAAGTACGGCAACAAGGGCGTGATGATATTGGTCGACGAATCCCCCACCCGATACGCCGCCTGCGTCATGTCCGGCGACACCCCGAGCTCCATCAGCATCGGCACCATCACCGCGGCGATCAGGGCCCACTTGGCCGAAGCAGAGCCAATGAACAAATTGACCGCGGCCGACAGGAACACGATGCCGGCCAGCGTCACGCCCAGCGGGAGCGCCATTTCCCTGAGCCACAAGGCACCCTTGAGGGCGATCAGGGCGCCCAGGTTCGACTGCCCGAAGGCGAAGATGAACTGCGCGCAGAAGAACGCCATGACGATGTAGTAACCCATCCCGCTCATCGCATGGCTCATGCCCTTGACGATGTCGCGGTGGTTCTTCGCAGTGCCGGCGACATAGCCGTAGACCACGCCGGGGATCAGGAAGAAGATGAAGATCAGCGCCACGATCGACTGCATCAGCGGCGCCGACGAGTGCGTCAGTTGGCGCGTGTCCGGCGCGCGCCAGGCAGAACCTTCTGGCATCAGCGAGAGAAACAGCAGCGCCAGGCTGGCGAGCCTCGCGACGCCGGCCCAGCGCAGGCCCTTGACCTCGTTCGGCTGCAGGGCATCCATCTTGGGCAGGCCGGCAGGGTCGCCGTCGACCGGCGATTTCTTGAGCCGTGGCTCGATGACTTTATCGGTCAGGAACCAGCCGACCAGGATCACCAGGAAGGTCGAGGCGGTCGTGAAATAGTAGTTATTGAGGGGATTGATCACCATCGACGCGGCGGCCGGGTCGGACGACAGCCGCGCGGCGACCTGGGTCAGGCCGGCCAGCAGCGGGTCCAGGCTCGACGGCACGAAGAACGTGGCGGAAAAGCCGCCCGATACGCCGGCGAATGCCGCCGCGATGCCGGCCAGCGGATGACGTCCGGCCGCATAAAAGATGACGGCGCCCAGCGGAATGACGAGCACGTAGCCGGCATCGACGGCGACGTGGCTCAGGATGCCGACACCGATCAACACCGGCGTGAGCAGGAACATCGGCGTCACTGCCAGGATCTTGCGCAGCCCGGCATTGATGAAGCCCGTGTACTCCGCCACGCCCAGCCCCAGCATCGCCACCAGCACCACGCCCAGTGGCGGGAAGGTGACGAAGGTATTGACCATCTTCGCCATGAACTCGGTCAGGGCGGCCGGCGCCAGCAGATTCCTGACCTCGATGGCCTGGCCGGTGCGCGGGTCGATGTCGTTGAATACCAGGCCGGACATGGCCCAGGACGTGGCCCAGACCACGGCCAGCAGCAGCGCGAACAGGATGGCCGGATCGGGCAGCTTGTTGCCGGCCACCTCGATCCAGTTCAGGACACGGTTCAATCCGCGTGGTTTGGAGCCAGTTACTTGTGCAGTCATCTTCGCCTTTGCTTGACAGGGACTTCAATCAGTTCGAGGTGTCGCAGCGGCTGGCCCGTGTCAACGCCAGGCCGGCCTGCTGTTATCTTCGAGACACATATTACGCAGAAGCCGGGCTGTAGAAAAGCTTATTGATGAGTAAATACGCCGCACAAGGACGGCCGTATTGACCAGGTCCGCATCAAGAATTGCCGCGCTCACCGGCGCCTGCATCTTGCGCCCGCGCCATCTCGAGCGCTGGCAAGGTGACGCTCAGGAACGAGGATATCTGCCCGATCAGGTCGGCCGCCTGCTGGCGCACCTGCCCCATCTGCCGCACCGACAACTCGGCCTGGCGCACCGCCTGCTGGATCAGGGTGCGGCGCTGCGCGAGGGCATCGACCAGCACCGCATCGGGCGCGTCCTCGACCAGCGTCGACACTACGGCCAGTACGGTCAGGTGCAGGCCCAGTCCCTGCGCCGATAGCTCGAGATTGCGCATGGCGATCTCGCTGTCGGCCATCAGCTGGGCGAGTTGGGTACGCGCTGAGGTCAGCACCGGCCGGTATTCGGCGGGCGAGGTCGGGCGCCGAAACAGCTTGCCGAACATGCTGGTGGGCCCCCTGGTAGTCTCGAGCGCGGCCTCGAGCAGCGCGGGCACGCCCATCTGTGAGAACTTCAGCACCAGTTCGGTGATCGGCTGGAGCAGCGCGGCCTGCTCCATCAATGGCGCCTCGGCCCATTCGGTCACCAGCGCCAGCCGGACCGGCAGGATGCGGCGAAACAGCGCGGCCAGGCGCTGCTCGGCATGGGTGAACAGGTCTGGATAGTCAGCGTGAACTGTGGCAAGCGCATCGCGCACCGCCGGATGGTCTTCGCTGTCGAACAACGGCCGGGCTGCGCTCTTCCTGGTCAGGGCGGAAGAAGCCGGCGCCGTGGGAAGGTCGTCGAACGACAGCGCCTGCGGTGGACGGTCGGGCTTGATGGGCGCTGCGGCATCCTGCATATCGCCGAAGTCGAAGGCGCGCGGCGCGGCCGGAGCGACCGGCGCGGACGAAGACTCCGGCTCCGCGCCGAAGTCGAATACCTTGGGCTTCTGCTGTGTCATCTGGCTACCTGGACGTCTGGTCCGGGCAAGGCTGTGCGACGGCTGCGCGTGGCCTTGTCAGACCGTGCCGCCGAGCTTGCGGATGAAGGTCGCCAGGTTCAGCTTGAAGCCGGCGCCGACCGCCTGGAAACGCCATTCGCCATCCCTGCGGTACAGCGAGCCGAACTGCAGTGCGGTCTTGTCCGAGTAGTCCTCGTTCAGGTCGTATTGCGCGATCGTCTCGCCGGTCTCGTCGTTGTACACCTTGACGTAGGCGCCCGAGACGCTGCCGAAGTTCTGCTTGCGCAGTTCGGCATCGTGGATGGTGACCACGATCGGCATTTCCAGCACCGCCGGGTCGACCCTGGCCAGGTCGACGGTGATGACTTCATCGTCGCCGTCCTTGTCGCCGGTGCGGTTGTCGCCCGAGTGCACCACCGCGCCGTCAGGCGAGGTCGTGTGGTTGTAGTAAACGAAGTGGGCGTTGCTGATCATGACCGGATGGTCGTCCGCGTCCTTCTTGCACAGAAACACCGACGAGTCGAGGTCGAAGGCATGGCCGTCGGCGGCATTGACCTTCCATCCGAGGCCGATACGTACGCGTTTCAAGCCCGGTGCGGTCTTTTCGAGGTTGATGCGATGGCCAGTCTGGAGCGTCGTCGACATGAGCTTTCCTTGTAGATGGTGAAAATGGGTTGTTCGTCGATCAGGCGCCAGGCGAGAACCGGGCGATCAGCTCGCGCTCCAGCTCTTGCAGTTTCGGCAGCTCGTCGCGGCGGCGCTGCTGGCCTTCGTTCGAGATCTGCTCGAGCTTGTCGAAGGCCGTCACCAGTTGCGTCTGCACATGCTGCGCGGTTTCCAGGCTGACGATGGAGCGCTGCTTGGCGCGCGCCACAGTCTCGGTATTTTCCAGCAGCATATCGGCCTGGGCGCGGAAGGCGGCGTCGGTAGCGTCGTAGGCCGCATTGGCGACAGCCGCGCTCTGCTTGGCTTCCAGCTGCAGCAAATACAGCGAGAACACATTGCGCCAGGCCGGGATCGACACATTGACGATGTCGGTGAAGGTGTCGGTCAGGGCGCGCGCATTGTCTTGCGACAGGCGGATCTGCGGCACCATTTGGGTGGCCATCAGCATCGCGCGGCGCAGGTCGTCGATGCGCTTTTCGAGGCGCTCCAGACGGCGCCTGAGCTCGGTCGCCTGCTGCGCCTCGAAGGCGTTGGCAGCCGCGCCTTGCTGCGCGACTGCCAGGCGCAGCCGCTCGGCCCAGGCTTCGCCCTTCTTCACGTCGGCATCCAGGCCCTGGTAATACGCTTCCAGGCCCTTGTACATCTCGTCGAAATCGTGGATACGGCCCCGGTGCACGTTGGCGTGGCGTGTCATTTCAGTGACCAGGGTGTCCATCCGCGACTCGACCACCTGGTATTGCGACAGCATCTTTTCCTTGACCGAGCCGAACATGTTCGACACGCGCGACAGCAGGCCGCCGGAACGCAGCTTGGCCGGGTCCAGGCCCTTCGAGGTGGCGATCAGCTCATTCAACTGGGTGCCGAACACATCCGCGTCGGACGCGCGCACGGTGCCCAGCAGCTTGGCCGAGACCTTGGCCACGCCCGGACCGGCGGCGCTGCCCAGGGTCTCGATGGCCTTGTCGTCGATGCCGGTGAGGTCGACCCGCGCCACTGGCGCCGCGCTTGCTTCCTGCCGCAAGGCTGGCAGCGGTTCCTGTGCGCTGACCGGATCCAGCAATGGCGGAAATCCCGCAGCGGGCGTCACAGGCGCCGCAGGCGCGGCGTTCGCTTCCTCGTCGGAGGAGAACAACGGTTTCATAGGATTCCCTCAAGGATGGAGTCGGCAATATCAATAGCTTACCACCGGACAATCGGGCTGCAAGCGTTTCAGGATGGTCAACACATCTGATAACATCATCCTCTGGCGAAACGCGAGCGACCTGCTCGACCACGTTATCGTCCATCGAGTGGCGATCCGCCGCTTCACACTACGGCGCCGCCGATCCCACAAGGTGACGCCGCTCCTCCCTCTTCCACATGAGGTCGCAAACCGGCATCGATGGCGAGGTACCTGAACTCCGACATTTTTTCGCTCTTTAGGACCACCATGAAATACGAATCCGTACATCAGTTCTTGCAGCACGTTGCCGACCGCAATCCCGGCCAGGGCGAGTTTCTCCAGGCTGTGACCGAAGTGATGGAAAGCCTGTGGCCATTCATCGCCCAGCATCCCAAGTATGCCGAGCATGGCTTGCTCGACCGGCTGATCGAGCCCGAGCGCGTGGTGATGTTTCGTGTTTCGTGGGTGGACGACCATGCTCAGGTCCAGGTCAACCGCGGCTACCGCATCCAGCACAGCATGGCGATCGGCCCCTATAAAGGCGGTATGCGCTTCCATCCCTCGGTCACCTTGTCGGTACTGAAATTCCTCGCTTTCGAACAGACCTTCAAGAACGCGCTGACCACCCTGCCCATGGGTGGCGGCAAGGGCGGCTCCGACTTCGACCCCAAGGGCAAGAGCCCTGGCGAGATCATGCGCTTCTGCCAGGCCTTTGTCAGTGAATTGTTCCGTCACGTCGGTTCGGACACCGACGTTCCCGCCGGCGATATCGGCGTTGGCGCCCGCGAAGTCGGCTATATGGCCGGCATGATGAAAAAGCTGAGCAACCGGGCCGACTGCGTCTTCACCGGCAAAGGCCTGAGCTTCGGCGGCTCGCTGATGCGCCCGGAAGCGACCGGTTATGGCACTGTCTATTTTGCGCAAGAGATGCTCAAGACGCGCGGTCGTTCCTTCGACGGCCTGCGGGTGAGCGTGTCCGGCTCGGGCAATGTGGCGCAGTACGCCATCGAAAAGGCGATGTCGCTTGGCGCCCGGGTCGTCACGGTGTCCGACTCCAGCGGCACAGTGATCGACAACGATGGATTCACTCCCGAGAAACTGGCGATCCTGATGGACGTCAAAAACCACCTGTATGGCCGTGTCAGCGACTACGCCGAACGCACCGGCAGCCGCTTCGAGCCCGGCGTGCGCCCCTGGCATGTGCCGGTCGACGTGGCGCTGCCATGTGCAACCCAGAACGAACTGGACGCCAGCGATGCCGCGGTGTTGATCCGCAACGGCGTATTGTGCGTGGCCGAAGGGGCGAATATGCCGTCGACCATCGAGGCCGCGAAAGCGTTCGAGGCCGCGGGCGTGCTGTATGCGCCCGGCAAGGCCAGCAATGCCGGCGGTGTCGCCACCTCGGGCCTCGAGATGAGCCAGAACGCCGAACGCCTCTCCTGGCCGAGCGAAGAAGTCGACGCCCGCCTGCTGCAGATCATGCAAGGCATTCACGCTGCCTGCATCAAGTATGGGGCGCGCGCCGACGGCAGCGTCAGCTATGTCGACGGGGCGAATATCGCCGGCTTCGTGAAAGTCGCCGATGCCATGCTGGCGCAGGGCGTGATCTGACCGTTTATTGACCGCACCGCCAGCGCAACGCCGGCCCGCCAGGGTCGGCGTTTCTATTGATTGCCGCCGCCAGCGAGTTCATTCCATTGCATCAACACCATGTTATTCTTGCACGGCCTCGAACCACCAAGAGAAGACATGACCCGCTCGCTCCCCCTGTTTTTGTGCACCCTGCTGTGCGCAGCCCTGCCCGCCATCGCTCAGGTCAAAGTACCTGCGTCGCCTGAAACAATGAACCAGTTGTATGCCGACTACTGGGAAGACTACCTGCGCGAAAATCCGATCGCCGCCACCTTCAACGGCGACCACCGCTACAACGACCGCTTCGGCGTGGTCTCGTCCGCCGAAGACCGGGCCCAGACCCGCGCGCTGGCCGAGAAATACCTGGCGCGCAGCGACCAGTTCGACCCGGCGCCGCTGCCCTCCGAAGACCGCATCAGCTATGACCTGCTGCGCTACCGCCTGCAGCAAGACCTCGACAGCCTGCGCTTCCCGTCCGACCTGGTGCCGGTGGATCAGTTCTCGGGCTTGCACCTGCTGATGGCACAGCTGGGCTCGGGCGCCTCGACCCAGCCGTTCCTGACCGTGCAGGACTATGAGAACTGGCTCAAGCGCGCCGCTGGCTACGCGCCGGCCGTCGACAATATGATTGTCGACATGCAGAAGGGGATCAAGCAGGGCATCGTGATGCCGAAGGCGCTGATCAACCGCGTCTTGCCGCAGCTGGAAAATGTCGGCAGTGTCGACCTGGCGACCAGCACCTATATGGGCCCGGTGAAGAAATTCCCTGAGTCGTTCAGTGCCGCCGACAAGGCGCGCCTGACGGAGGCCTATGGCAAGATGGTGCGCGAACAGCTGGCGCCGGCCAACCGCAAGCTGCTGGCCTTCATGCGCGACACTTACCTGCCGGCCGGCCGCGATAGCGCCGGTATCGGCGCCCTGCCTGGCGGCAAGGAGTGGTATGCCTTCCTGGCGCGCCGCTCGACCACCACCCCGCTCTCGCCCGAAGAGATCCACGAAATCGGCCTGCGCGAAGTTGCGCGCATCCGCGCCCAGTTCGAAGAGGCCAAGGTCAAGGTCGGCTTCAAGGGCACGCTGAAGGAATTCTTCGAGCACCTCAATACCGCTCCCGAACTGCGTTTCAAGTCGCGTGAAGACATCCAGGCCGCCTACGAGGCGATGCGCCCGCGCGTCGAAGCCAAGGTCGACCAGCTGTTCGCGCGCGTGCCCAAGGCGCCGTTCGAGATCCGTCCGGTCGAAGCGTTCCGCGAAGTGAGCGCGGCCCCCGCCTCTTACCAGCGCGGCTCGGTCGACGGCAAGCGTCCCGGCGTGTTCTACTTCAACGCCTACAAGCCAGAGACCCGCACCAACTTCACGACCACTGCCTTCTTCTTGCACGAAGCGATTCCGGGCCACCATTTCGAGCGCAGCCTGGCCCAGGAAACGACCGGCCTGCCGGCCTTCCGCCGCTTCGGCGGCAGCACCGCCTTCTCGGAAGGCTGGGGCCTGTACAGCGAAATGCTGGGCCAGGAAATCGGCATGTACAACGATCCCTGGCAGTGGGTCGGCCGCCTGACCGCCGAAATCTGGCGCGGCGTGCGCCTGGTGGTCGACACCGGCATCCACTCCAAGGGCTGGACGCGCGAGCAGGCGATCGCCTACTTCAGGGACAACGTGCCGCAGAACGAAGTGACCGCGGTGCAGGAAGTCGAACGCTATATCGCGATCCCGGGCCAGGCCCTGAGCTACAAGATCGGCGAACTGAAGCTGCGCGAACTGCGCACGCGCGCCGAAAAAACCCTGGGCGCGTCGTTCGACCTGCGCGCCTTCCATAACGAAGTGCTGTCGCACGGCGCGGTGCCGCTCGACGTGCTCGAAGCGGCGACCGATCGCTGGATCGCGGACCAGAAGAAGCGCTGAGCTCCTAGGGCGCAGTCACCTCGACTTCGTGGCTGACCACGGTGCGCCGACCCTGACGGTCGACCACCGTGGCCGTCACCGTATAGACACCTGGCGCCGCGAAACCGTGGCTGGCGCTGGCGCTGCCCACGCCGCCACGCTCATCGATCCTGCGCGCCGGCGCGGCGCTGCCATCACCCCATGCCCAGTCGACGCCGCGCGTGCCGACCCGGTCGCCATCCACGAACGATACCGAGGCCCGTAGGGGCGCACCGACTTCCACCGTGCGCGGCGCCACCAGCGGCCCGACCGTGTGCCCGCCCCGGCGTCCGCGCTCTGGCGTGAGCAGCACCAGGCCGGCATTCGAACTGGCCACGATCTCGCCCCGCGCATTGATCGCCAGCGCATGCGCCAGCGCCAGCGTCGGCGGCGCATGGCGCAGCAAGCGGTTCAGGTCGTGCATGCCGCCGCCGGCGCTCCAGACGAAGGCGCGCATGGCGCCGGCCTTGTCCTCGGCGAAGCCGACCACCTGGCCCCTGGCATTGACGTCGCGTGCCACTGAGGTTCGTCCTCCCAGGGTGCCCAGCTCGCGCATACCGCTGCGGCGTGTCCACGACATCGCGCGCTGGCGCCCATCGGCATAGCCGATGCCGCCGGCGATATGCAGGCCGGGCGTCATCGCATTGACCCAGGCCGTGGTGCCGCGCCCGATGCCCAGATCCAGCATGCCGGCAGTACGCGTCCACAGGAAAGGACGATCGCCGCCATCGTCCCAGGATGCGAGACGATTACCCGCCACCTCGCCCCCTGCCCCGACCGCGACGGGCGTCGATTCGACGCTGCCCAGCGTGTCGATGTCGATCACGCCGCTCGAACGGGTCCAGGCGAACACGCGTGTGACTTCGTCGTCGATGGTGGTCACGCCGGCGATCAGGCCGGCATCGTTGAGCACGCGGCCCGAGGAAGGCGCGGGAAAGGCCGGGGTGACGCCGAGGTCTTCCAGGCCGCCAGCAATGCTCCAGCGGAACGGTCGCCCGGTGTCGCCAAACGAACCGGTCACCACGCCCCGGTTGTTGATCGCCCAGCCGTATGAGCGGCCCCCATCGGACGCCGGCAGGATGCCGAGCATGCCGCTGCCTGCACGCCAGACGAAGGCGTTTTCGATGCCAGATTGATTGACCGACGTACCCACGACCTGTCCGGCCTCGTTCAGGCCGTTTGCATAGGTAATCCCGCCACCCAGAGAACCGATGTGCTGTGCCGACCGGCCATCGTAGAAAAATCCAGACGTGCGTCCCCCGCTTACTAAAGTAAACGCAACCTGCCCCGCGGCGTTGATGGCTGGGTAGGTCGCGATGGTGCCAGGTCCGAGATTGATGACCCCGTAACTTGCGGGGGCGGCAACCACCATCGACGAAACGAGCATTAGCAAGGACACGATCACTTGAGCAAGGCGCATGTTTTCTCCAGTTGGATTGAACAGCCCGCAGCCCTCATCCGGCACTGTCGGGCGACGGATTCGATCATGCGCTCCTCCGTGCGCGCATGATCGTCGGCGGTACCCGATCATTTGTGCATCTGCGTTAAACCAATGGGTGCTGTGGCAGCGATCACACATATTGCAGGCTCCCGCACAGGCCATGAGGCGTTGTCTTACACGTAACGAACACGGCCATATTTACTGCTAAATTATCAATCCCTTCTGTCCATCAAGCTCTCTCACCATTCATGTCATGAAAACCTTTCATTGCGACAAGTGTTCACAACAGGTGTTTTTCGAAAACACCCTATGTTTTAATTGCGACAGCATACTGGGCTACCAGCCGGCGACACGCAGCATCAACAGCTTCGAGCAGGCCGAGGACGGTCTGTGGCGCAGCCTGAACGCCGTCGACAAGGGCAAGCTGTACAAGCAATGCAGTAATTATGTGCAGCACAATGTCTGCAATTGGATGCTGCCTGCGGACGATCCGCACGAGTTGTGCGAATCGTGCCAGCTGACCGTCGTCATCCCGGCATTGTCGACCGAAAAGAACCACATCCTGTGGTCGCGCCTCGAAACGGCCAAGCGCCGCCTGCTGTTTTCGCTGGCGATGCTGAACCTGACGCCGGCGTCGAAAGAAGCCGAACCCGAGACCGGCCTGGCCTTCCAGTTCCTGGAAGACGGCGTCAGCGACGAGTGCGTGATGACCGGCCACGACAACGGCCTGATTACCTTGAACATCGCCGAAGCCGACCCGGCCGAGCGCGAGCGCACGCGCGAGCAGATGCACGAGCGCTATCGCACGCTGCTGGGACACTTCCGCCATGAAAGCGGTCATTATTATTTCGACCGGCTGGTGGCCGGCAGCGAATGGATCGAGGGCTTTCGCGCGCTGTTCGGCGACGAGCGCCAGGATTATGGCGAAGCGCTCAAGCGCCATTACGCTGACGGGCCGGCCGCCGACTGGGAGTCGCACTTCGTGAGCAGCTATGCCAGCTCGCACCCGTGGGAAGACTGGGCCGAAACCTGGGCCCATTACCTGCATATGATCGATACTCTCGAAACGGCGCATGCCTGCGGCCTCGCGCTCAAGCCACGCAAGCCCGACGAACCGGCACTCGACAGCATCACCCTGCCCATGAAGGCGGAATCGTTCGACGATACCTTGCACGACTGGTTCGCGCTGACCTACGTCCTCAATAGCCTGAACCGCAGCATCGGCATGCCGGATTCTTATCCGTTCAAGCTCTGCACGCCAGTGCTGGAAAAGCTGGAATTCGTGCACAAGGTGGTCCGTGCACAGCTGAAGCAAGCCAAGCCTCAGGAGTGATCCGGCCCTGCACCGTCATGACGCGAACACGAGGATTCTCGTCATAACGGTGCGGCGTGCCACATCTTGGTGCGCCGCTTCAGCTTATTTGCGTTTGGGTCTGTGACTGCGTTTGCGTCTGCGTTTGCGTCTGCGTCTGCGTCTGCGTCGGCGCTGGCGTCGGCTCCACCGGTATCAGGAAATCGCGGCTGATGCCATTGCCCAGCTCCTCGACCGCCACCAGGAAGCGCGTCAGGAACTGATGCAGCCCCTCCTCCAGGATGTCGCCGATCGGTACGGTTTGCAGCATGGTGTGCAGTTCCTGCGCCTTGCGCTCGGTGTCCTGCGACAGCTCGTTACGCACATCCTGCAGATTGGCGACCACGGCGCCCAGGCAGGCCACCAGCGAGCGCGGCATTTTCTCTTGCAGGATCAACAGCGCCGCCACCCGCTTCGGCGTAATGGCGTCCCGATACACCTTACGATAGGTCTCGAACGCGGATACCGAGCGCAATAGCGCCGCCAGATAATAAAACTCGCCCTGCGCCCCGGCCTGAATCGTATCGGACGCCAGGAACCTGAACTTGACGTCGAGGATACGCGCCGTATTGTCGGCCCGCTCCAGGAAGGTGCCCAGGCGGATGAAATTGAAAGCCTCGTCCTGGAACATGGTGCCCAGCGTGACCCCGCGCGACAGGTGCGAGCGGTACTTGACCCACTCCAGAAACTGGCCGGGACTGTGCTCGAACATGCGGTTCTTGATGTGCTGCTGCAGCATCAGCCAGGTGGTGTTCTCGGTTTCCCACACCTCGGTCGGCAAGGTGCCGCGCACGGCGCGCGCATTCTCGCGCGCGGCGCGCAGGCAACTGGTGATCGAGGACAGGTTGTCCGGATCGCGCACCATGAAGTCGATCACATCCTTCTGCGTCAACGCATCGTATTTGGCATCGAACTGCTGGTTCAGTTCTGAGACTCCCAGCATGGTGCGCCAGCCCTGCTGCTCGGCGCGCTCCGATTGCGGCATCAGCGAATACTGGACCCGGACATCGAGCATGCGCGCGGTATTTTCGGCCCGTTCGGTGTAGCGGGCCATCCAGAACAAATGATCGGCGGTGCGGCTCAACATGCTAGTTCTCCAGTATCCAGGTATCTTTGGTGCCGCCGCCCTGCGACGAATTGACCACCAGCGAGCCTTCCTGCAACGCCACCCGGGTCAATCCACCCGGCACCATCGACACATTCTTGCCCGACAAGACAAACGGACGCAGGTCGATATGGCGCGGCGCGATGCCCGACTCGACGAATGTCGGGCAGGCCGACAGCGCCAGCGTGGGCTGGGCAATATAACCTTCGGGATTGGCCAGCAGGCGCGCGCGGAAAGCTTCGATCTCGGCATGGGTCGAGGCCGGCCCGACCAGCATGCCGTAGCCGCCGGCGCCGTGCACCTCCTTCACCACCAGCTCGGGCAGATTGGCCAGCGTATAGGCCAGCTCGTCCTTCTTGCGGCACTGGTAAGTGGGCACGTTATTCAGGATCGGTTCTTCGCTCAGATAAAACTTGATCATGTCCGGCACATACGGATAGATCGACTTGTCGTCGGCCACGCCGGTGCCGATGGCATTGGTCAAGGTCACGCGGCCGGCGCGCACCGCGTCGAGCAGGCCGGGCACGCCCAGCGTCGATTCGGGGCGGAAGGCGCGCGGATCGAGATAATCGTCGTCGATGCGGCGGTAGATGACGTCGACCTGCTTCGGCCCGCGCGTGGTGCGCATATAGACGGTGTCGTCGCTGACATACAGGTCTTGTCCCTGCACCAGCGCCACACCCATCTGCTGGGCCAGGAAAGCGTGCTCGAAATAGGCCGAATTGTGCATGCCTGGCGTGAGCACGACCACGGTCGGGTCATGGCTGCCCTGCGGCGCCACGGTGCGCAGGTTATCGAGCAGCAGGTCGGGATAATGCTCGACCGGCGCCACCCGGTTGCGCGCGAACAGCGCCGGGAACAGGCGCATCATCATCTTGCGGTTTTCCAGCATGTACGACACGCCCGACGGCACCCGCAGATTGTCTTCCAATACATAGAACTCGCCCTCGCCGGCGCGCACGATATCGACCCCGGCAATGTGGGCGTAGATGTCGGAAGGCAACTTGACGCCCTGCATGGCAGGCCGGTACTGAGCGTTGTTCAGGATCCGTTCGGGGGGAATGATGCCGGCCTTGAGGATGGCCTGGTCATGATAGACATCGTGCAAGAACCGGTTCAATGCCGTCACGCGCTGCACCAGGCCGGCCTGCAGGCGCGCCCATTCGGCGGCGTTGATCACGCGCGGGATGATATCGAAGGGAATCAGCCTTTCCTTGCCGGCGTCGTCGCCGTAGACGGCAAAGGTGATCCCCACGCGCTGGAAGTTCAGCTCGGCCTCGGCCCGCTTCTGTTCGATCAACTGCGCCGGCTGCTTTGCGAGCCATTCGGCAAACGGGCCATAGTGAGGCCGTACAGTTGCCGCAGTGGAATACATTTCGTTATAAAAGTTCGGCATCGATTCCTCCTGTCCCCCAAGTGCTATCAAGAAACGTGCCAGCGGTGCGTTTCAATTTTATTAAGATATTATATTGTGGGTACGAATCATGCTTAAACACTTCTGAATTGCGCCAAGTTTGCACTGACTGCGCCACACCCCGAAAGGCATTCCGCATGGCCATCCGCATCGCGCTCCACCACAAGACCAGCTACCGCTACGACCGTCAGGTTGCTCTCTCCCCGCACGAGGTGCGCCTGCGCCCGGCGCCCCATGCACGCACCCCGATCCTGTCGTATTCGCTGTCGGTGCAGCCGGAACAGCACTTCATCAACTGGCAACAAGACCCGTACGGCAATTACATCGGCCGTTTCGTGTTCCCCGAAAAAACCGACGTCCTCGAGTTCACGGTCGACCTGGTGGCCGACATGACGGTCATCAATCCCTTCGATTTCTTCGTCGAGCAATATGCGGAAGTCTTCCCCTTCGCCTACCCGGCGCCTTTGAAGACCGAGCTCAGCCCCTACCTCCAGGCCGAGGCGCCGGGCCCCCTGCTCACAGAGTGGGTGGCGGCGGCGCGGCGCGAGCTGCTGGCCGAGCCGATGAACACGAATGACTTCCTGGTCGCCATCAACCAGCGCCTGCAGCGCGATATCGCCTACCTGCTGCGCATGGAGCCGGGCGTGCAGACGCCCGAAGACACGCTGCAGAAGCGCTCGGGCTCGTGCCGTGACAGCGGCTGGCTGCTGGTGCAGATCCTGCGCGAGATGGGGCTGGCGGCGCGCTTCGTGTCCGGCTACCTGATCCAGCTGACCGCCGACCAGGCCGCGCTCGATGGTCCCAGCGGCCCGCTCGAGGACTTCACTGACCTGCATGCCTGGACCGAGGTCTACGTCCCCGGGGCCGGCTGGATCGGGCTCGACCCGACCTCGGGCATGCTGGCCGGCGAAGGCCATATTCCGCTCGCCTGCACCGCGATGCCCGCCTCAGCCGCGCCGGTGACCGGTTTCAGCGACAAGGCCGAAGTCACCTTCGTGCACGAAATGACGGTTACCCGCATCCACGAGGATCCGCGCGTGACCAAGCCGTACTCAGAGGCCGACTGGCACAAGATCGACCGCCTCGGCCAGCAGGTCGATGCCGACCTGGTGAACCAGGACGTGCGCCTGACCCAGGGTGGCGAGCCCACCTTCGTCTCGATCGACGATATGGATGGCCCGGAGTGGAACACGCTGGCGCACGGCGACAAGAAGCGCGAGCTGGCGGGCAACCTGATGCACCGCCTCAAAAACCACTTCGCGCCGGGCGGCATGCTGCATTACGGCCAGGGCAAGTGGTATCCGGGCGAGCCGCTGCCGCGCTGGGCGCTGAACATCTTCTGGCGCGTCGACGGCCAGCCGATGTGGTCCGATCCGTCCCTGTTCTCGGACGAGCACATCGACGACGGCTACGGCAGCGACGATGCCGGCCGCTTCGCGACAGAACTGGTCAAGGCGCTCGCCCTGCCCGCCGGCAGCGCCATCCCGGCGTATGAAGACGTGCTGCTGCAGGCCCAGCGCGAGCAAGCCTTGCCGCGCAACCTCGACCCGCTCGTGGCCGACCTCAAGGCGCCCGAGGAAAGGCGCCGGCTGGCGCGCCTGCTCGAACGTGGGCTGGGCACGGTGGCCGGCTACGTGCTGCCGCTGCAGGCCAGGGAGTTCGACCCGGCCACGATGCTCGGCACCAGCTGGCGCACCTCGCGCTGGCCGCTGCGGCGCGAACACCTGTACCTGATCGAAGGCGACTCGCCGATCGGCCTGCGCCTGCCGCTGTCCACCCTGCCGTGGGTACTGCCCGAAGAACGCGACCCTGAGTTCGATGTCGATCCGTTCGCGGCGCGCGGCGCGCTGCCGGCCGTCAAGAAGGACAAGCGGCCGACCCTGGGCCTGGCCGCCGGCAAGAGCGCGGACAAGGCTGCCAAGCCAGCTGCGCCGCCCGAGCCAGCCGCGCGCGACGTGATCCACACTGCGCTGTGCGTCGAGGTACGCGCCGGGCGCCTGTATGTCTTCATGCCGCCGCAAAAACGCATCGAGGATTACCTGGCGCTGGTGACGGCAGTGGAAACCACGGCCGCCAAGCTCAAGATGAAGCTGCGCATCGAAGGCTATGCGCCGCCGCGCGACCCGCGCATCAAGCTGCTCAGCGTCACACCCGACCCTGGCGTCATCGAAGTCAATATTCATCCGGCCGACAGCTGGGGTGAGCTGGTTCACAACGTCACGACCCTGTACCAGGAGGCGCGCCTGACCCGCCTGGGCACCGAGAAATTCATGCACGACGGCCGCCATACCGGCACCGGCGGCGGCAACCACGCCACGCTGGGCGGCGCCACGGCCGAAGACAGCCCGATGCTGCGCCGGCCCGACCTGCTGAAAAGCCTGATCACCTACTGGCAGATCCACCCGGCCTTGTCGTACCTGTTCTCGGGCACCTTCATCGGGCCGACCAGCCAGGCGCCACGGGTCGATGAAGCGCGCGACGACAACCTGTACGAACTGGCGATCGCCTTCCAGCAGATGGACCAGGTGCTGCCCACCATGCACCCGGGCGACAAGCCGTGGATGGTCGACCGCCTGCTGCGCAACCTGCTGGTCGACCTGACCGGCAATACCCACCGTTCCGAGTTCTCGATCGACAAGCTGTATTCGCCGGACGGCCCCACCGGCCGCCTGGGCCTGGTGGAATTCCGCGCCTTCGAGATGCCTCCCCACGAACGCATGAGCCTGTTGCAGATGCTGCTGCTGCGCGCGCTGGTAGCGCGTTTCTGGAAGCAGCCCTGCCAGGCCAAGCTGGTTCACTGGGGCACCGCGCTGCACGACCGCTGGATGCTGCCGCATTTCGTGGCCCAGGATATCCGCGACGTCGCGCGCGACCTGCGCGCGGCCGGCTACGCCTTCGAGGACCACTGGTTCGAACCGTTCATCGAGTTCCGCTTCCCGCGCTTCGGCACCGTAACGTATGAAGGCGTCGAGATGGAACTGCGCCAGGCGATCGAGCCGTGGAATGTGCTGGGCGAGGAAGTCTCGGCCGGCGGTACCGCGCGCTATGTCGATTCGTCGGTCGAGCGCATGCAGCTGAAGGTGTCCGGCCTGACCGACGGCCGCCACGTGGTGGCCTGCAACGGCCGCCTGCTGCCGCTGCATCCGACCGGCGTTCCCGGCCAATACGTGGCCGGTGTGCGCTTCCGCGCCTGGAGCCCGTGGTCGGCGCTGCATCCGAGCATCCGGGTGCAGGCGCCGCTCACCTTCGACCTGGTCGACACCTGGAATGGCCGCTCGATCGGCGGCTGCACCTATCATGTCGTGCATCCCGGCGGGCGCAATGAAACCGGTTCGCCGGTCAATGCCAACGCCGCCGAGGCGCGCCGGATGGCGCGTTTCTGGCCGCATGGCCATACGCCGGGGCCGTTCACGGTGCGCAAGGAAGACCTCAATCCGGGCTTCCCGATGACACTCGATTTGCGCTGGCAGCCGGTTTGACCTACAGTCTCGTACCGAACGTAATGCGATCTTCATGTCCAATCAGTTACTAGCCCATTATCTGGCCGCGCCGGATGGTTTCGATGAAATGCTCGACGCGGCCAAGGCGCCGCGCGCGCACTGGCGCGCGATGCTTGCCAACCTGGAGCACGAAGCCCCGGGCATGATGCGCCAGCGCCTGCAGAACGTGCAGCGCCAGGTGCGCGAGAACGGGGTCAGCTACAACGTCACGGCCGACCTGCACGGCAAGCAGCGGCCGTGGGACCTGAACGTCTTGCCGCTGATCCTGCCGCACGAGGAATGGAGCGTCATCGAGGCGGCCGTGATCCAGCGCGCCACCCTGCTCAATCACATCCTGGGCGATGTGTATGGCAAGCAGGAGATGCTGCGCGAAGGCCTGCTGCCGTCGGCACTGGTGCATGGCCATGCCGGCTTCCTGCGGCCCTGCCACGGCATGCGCCACCATGACGACGTGGCCCTGCATTTCTACGCGGTCGACCTGGCGCGCGCGCCCGACGGCCGCTGGTGGGTGATGGCCGACCGCACCCAGGCGCCGCTGGGCGCCGGCTACGCGCTGGAAAACCGCGCCATCATCGCGCCCACCTTCCCCGACCTGCTGCGCGAACTGAAGGTGCAGCCGCTGGCCCGGTTCTTCCGCACCATGCACGACAGCCTGGTGCATTGGGGCCGTGTGTGCGCGGCCAGCGGCGACAACCCGGCGCCGCTGCGCGACGGCGAAGCGCCGCTGATCGTGCTTCTCACTCCCGGCCCGCGTACCGAAAGCTATGCCGAGCAATCCTACCTGGCGCGCTATCTTGGCCTGCCGTTGGTCGAAGGCGGCGACCTGACGGTGCGCGACGGCGTGGTCTATCTGAAGACCCTGGCCGGCCTGCACCGGGTGCACGTGATCATGCGCCGGGTCGACGACGAAGCCTGCGACCCATTGGAGTTATCAGGTTCGCCGCACAATGCGATGCAGGGCGTGGCCGGGCTGACCCAGGCTGCCATGCGCGGCAATGTGCTGGTCGCGAACAGCCTCGGTTCGAGCCTGCTCGAGTCAAGCGCCCTGCTGGGCTTCCTGCCGGCGCTGTCCAAGCGCCTGCTGGGCGAGCCGCTCAAGATGCCGTCGGTGGCCACCTGGTGGTGTGGCGAGCCGGCCGCGCTCGACACTGTCATCGCCAAGCTCGATCGCCTGGTCATCAAGCCCAGTTTTTCGCAACTGCCGCAAGCCGCGGTGTTCGGCCAGGATCTCGATGGCGAGGCGCGCGCGGCCTTCATCGCCCGGCTGCGCGCCAATCCCGACCACTACGTCGCCCAGGAACTGGTGCGGCTGTCGCAGGCGCCGGTGTGGAAGGACAGCGCCGCGCCCGGCCTGCAGGCGCGCGCGGTCGGCCTGCGGGTATTCGCCTGCGCCACCCCGAACGGCTATGTGGTGATGCCGGGCGGCCTGACCCGGGTCGCCACTGGGCCCGATGCGCGCGTGCTGACGATGCAGATGGGCGGCGCCAGCAAGGACACCTGGGTGCAGGCCCGGGCCCGGGCCGAGGTGCATCGCCCGCAGCAACGCCGCATCACCGGCCGCGACCTGGTGCGCGAGGACACCAACCTGTCGAGCCGGGTCGCCGAAAACCTGCTGTGGTTCGGACGCCATGCCGAACGCAGCGACAATATCTGCCGCCTGCTGCGGGTCGCGCTCGAGTTCTTGTTCAACGACCGTTTCGACCAGCGCGGCGCCGAATGGCCGACCGTCGAGGCGCTATGCATCTGGTTCGGGCTGATCGACGAGGGACGCAAGCCGGCGGCATCCGGCACGCCCACGGCCGGTTCCATCTTTACCGATGCCGAGCTCGAATCGGCACTGCTGCTGGCGGTGGTCTCGCCTGCTGTGCCGGGCCTGGCACGCCAGCAGCAGCAGTTGCACCGGATCGCCGGCCAATTGCATGAGCGCTTCTCGGCCGACAACTGGCGCGCGCTGAACCGCATGGTGCAGCCGGCCACGCCCGTCGGCGAGCGGCCGTCGCAGTCGGGCGTCATGACGATCCTGGACGATGCCGCCGCCGCGCTGATGACGCTGTCGGGATTCGCGCTCGATGGCATGACGCGCGACCTGGGCTGGCGCTTCATGTCGGTCGGGCGGCGCCTGGAACGGCTGCAATTCCAGAGCGTCGTGCTGCAGCGCGCGCTGGCCATGGACGCCAACGGCAATCTCGACTGGCTGCTCGGACTGTCCGACAGCAGCATCACCTACCGCACCCGCTACCGCGCCCAGCCCGAGTGGCTGCCGGTGCTCGACCTGCTGCTGCTCGACGAAACCAATCCGCGCTCGATCGTGTTCCAGCTGAACGGCATCCTGAACACCTTGGCCAGGATCGCGCCCGCCAAGGGCGACTGTGGCGAACATCAACTGGCGCAATTAAAGCAGGAATTGATCGCGCTCGACCCGGACCGCGACCTGAATCACGGCAATGCGCTGCTCGGCGACCTGCTGCAGCGAATCGGGCTCGCCAGTGCGGCCCTGTCCGAGCAGATCAGCGTGCAATTCTTCAGCTATACCGACAACGGCCGCCAAAGGAACCGTACCTCATGATCGATTTCGCGGCACGCGCCGAGGTGTGCGCGCGCTATCGGGTAGTGCACGAAACGCGCTACACATACAGCAGCACGGTGGCCTTGTCGCAGCAATACCTGCACCTGACCCCGCGCTCGTTCGCGTGCCAGCACACCGACTCGCACCTGATCTGGTTCGACCCGGTGGTCAACGAAAGCCGCGACGGCACCGATTTCTTCGGCAACTGCGTGCGCCACGTGGCACTCACCCTGCCGCATGACAGCCTGCTGGTACACGCCGAATCGACGGTCTCGCTGCACGCGCGTTACACCCTGGCGCAGATCGCCGACACGCTGCCGTGGGAAAGCGTGCGCGACATGATGGGAAAAGAGAAAAGCGCGGCGACGCTCGAAGCCTGCCGCTATCTGTATGCCTCGCCCCATGTGGCCTGGTTTCCCGAGCTGGAAGCCTATGCGCGCCGGAGCTACACGCCGGGCCGGCCGCAACTCGATGCGGCGCTCGACCTGACGCACCGGATCTTCGACGACTTCGAATTCGACAGCAAGGCCACTGACATCTCGACCCCGCTCGAGCAGGTGCTGCGCGGCCGGCGCGGCGTGTGCCAGGATTTCGCCCAGCTGATGATCGGCTGTCTGCGCAGCATCGGCCTGCCGGCGAGATACGTGAGTGGCTACATCCTGACCCACCCACCGGAAGGCAAGCCGCGTTTGATCGGGGCCGACGCTTCGCATGCCTGGGTGTCGGTGTTCTGTCCGACCCTGGGCTGGATCGACTTCGATCCTACCAACCGGTGTCTGGTACAGCATGAACATATCACGCTGGGCTGGGGACGGGATTTCAGCGACGTGACGCCGATGCGCGGCATCGTGCTCGGGGGCGGCAAGCAGCAGCTCGATGTGCAGGTGACGGTGACGCCGTTGCCGATTGACCTGGATCCTACCGCGTAGGGTGGACGGCTTCGCCCTACGCAGGCGTAATCTTCTCGCTTAACCCTCCGGTCCGGCATCTTTGCGTCCCATTATCGCCATAGACCCCATACCCGATCCGCCCCCTTCGGCACCAGCGCCGCCGCCACCACGATTACCACCGCCGCCCGCTTCCCCCTTGCCGCGCCCGGCGCCGCCCTGCGTGCGCGTCGGTCCCTGCAACGGGATCATGACTTCCTCCGGCATCGGGTCGAGATCGAGCGCCGTGCGAATGAAAGTACGCAGGCTGACGACCAGTTCCGCCGTGTGGATCGGCCGCCCCGCCGCCAGGTCGGCAGCCGCCTGCGCCGCTAATCGGCAGTGTTCTTCGGTACCGAGCAGCAGAATATCGGACAGTGACGCTTCGACCGCATCGCGGATACGGCGCGAGCGATCCGAGCTGGTCGCACCTTCGCCCGCGCCTTCCTCGCCCGACTGGGCCCGCTCGCGCACATCACGCAGATGCGTCGGATCGACCGTTAGTTGCCCGGTGAACGAGCCGCCCAAGGTGCGATAAGCGGCGATCAGTGTTTTCAGGCGCTCGTTGATCTGACGGTTCATGCGCTCGCGCCGCTGCTGAATGGTCTGCATCATGAGGATGCGAATCCCCACCCCCAGCAAGGTAAAGACGGCAAGCCCGATGATGGTCGTCATCGCGCCCTGCCACGTACTGAAATCCATAGTGCGCATCCTGGTCCCGGCCTTGTCTTCGATACAAGCCAGTGTACCGATTCGACAAAAATGCCTTGGCCGATTGAATTTTCACGGCCATGTCACAAACCCGCCGTGCCTTTCGTCCAATAAGTTCAACCACCTCAAAGGAAACAAGACCATGCACCGCGAAAACTGGTTCCAAGCCTCGCCCGAAGGCGCGCAAGCCTTGGGCGGAGTCCATCACTACGTCACGAAGAACACCAATATTCCATCCCAACTGATTCACCTGGTCTTCCTGCGCGTCTCGCAAATCAACGGCTGCGCGCATTGCATCGACCTGCACTCCCGCGATCTGATCAAGGAAGGCATGACGGTCGACAAACTGGTTCTGGTGTCGGTCTGGCACGAAGCCGCCTACCTGTTCTCGGGCCAGGAGCGTGCGGCGCTGGCCTGGGCCGAGGAAGTCACCCGCGTCAGCGAGACCCACGTCTCCGACGAAGCCTACGCCGCAGCATCGAGCGCGTTCAAGCCGAAAGACCTGGTCGACCTGACGATCGCCATCGCCGCCATGAACGCCTTCAATCGCATGGGTGTGAGTTTCCGCCTGAAACCAGCCGCCAAGGAATGATCCGCAGTCGGCTTCGGTTGACTCAGCCATGTCAGGAAGGTGAACAGCGGGAGGTAGATCCATCGATGAAGGCAATTATCCAGAAAATGTGAATCGATAACCTACCTTCAGTTATTTTCATTTACCGCATTGAAATAATATGATTTGTCGAAAAAATGGCTGTTGCCGGAGTGCTACAACACCCCGCTGTTCAAAATGTTTCAGATATACTGGTTTGCGAATTGCGGCCCGGAAATAAATAAGGCCGCCTTATCAACACTCACTCACCCCTTTTTGATGACTGTTCCCTTCCCTTACTCAGCGGCGTAGTGATTTCGGCTGAGCGCCATGCATATAACAAGATCCGGGTGAAATATGCCGCTGTCGCACAGCAGCATGCAGTCAGTTTTCTCGATAACTACTCCGCGACCTTCAAGAATATCGAGGACGTCCACAACAATATGCAGGTGGTCGTGCAGGAAAGGCTGTTTCGCGTCACCGACGAAGCGATCAGGGACCTGATCGCGCACGGGATTCACGATATCGACGACAGCAGTTTCATTGGCGACCATATGACCGAGGCGCTGGCCCACTGGCAGGAGCGATTCGACCAGATCGACGACCAGTATGTGGTGATCGTCATGAAACAGGAGGAGCTTGACGCACACCGGACAAGCCGCCGCCAGGAACGCAGCAGGATGCATGGATTTTCACTGGAGGGACATGCAAAAGCCGCTGCCTTCAATATCACGTCCAATCTGTTTCATGGCGGCTTCAACGCGATGATGAAGGGCGGCTCGCTGGTGATGGACCTTAGCAAGAAAGACGCCATCTACAAGAGCGAAAGTAACCGGTTGGCCCTGGCGAATGCACTGTATGACCTGCTGTTCTACATTCACCTCGCGATGATCGACTTGATCCATGCACGGTGCGGTGAACGGCGCTACGAATATCTCACCCAGGACGCTTGCGATCGCGCCGAACGTCTCCTGACGAACGTGCAAAAAGGCCGCATGCCAGCCGATGCGGTCAAGCCCGCCCTGGTCGAATCGCTGAGCCTGAATCCCTACAATGCCGAGGCCTACAAGACCTGGTTCGACAATTTCGGCGATCGCGACAATTCGGTCGCCAGCATGGCCCGGTATTTCGGCATCGACTCGCTCGACGAAGCCAAGCGCGCACTGGTCGAGAAAAAAGCCGCAGGCTTGACGTTCGACTCCGCCGAGGACACCGAACGCAGCGTGCGCACGTTGGAAGAATATGCGGACGGCATTGGCTTTACCGACCTTGAGCCGCTCAAAGAGTCGCTGCGTAACAAGGCCCAACGCCTCGACGAGAGTAAACGCACCCATAACGATGTGGTGTATGCGAGTGCCGACGAAGCCAGGGACGCCCAGGCGCGCACGGTCAAGAACGTGACCTACGCCACGCACGAAGAGGCGCAGGTCGAACGTTCTCGCAAGAAGGTGGGTATTCTGCTGGGAATCGGCATTCTCCTGATGCCCTATGTTTTCTCCTGGTTCACCCTGCGCAAGGGATATTCGGCGCTGGCACGCGCGCTCGCGCTCGGCTACATGACGCTGATTCTCTACGCGGTCCTGGAAGATCGGATTACCGGCAAGTATTCGCCCGACACGCCCGTGGCGGAAGCATCGGTACCGGCAATCCCTGCCTCGGCGCCGGCCCAGGACACGCAAGCGGTCGCTGCGCAGGATGTGGCCCCGCCAGCCACGCCTGTCGCCGAGCCGACTATCGTCGACGTGCCGTTCATCGGCAAGCGCACGTTCAATTTCGATGGCGGCAACGGGACCCAAAGGACCGCCGAAATCGATCCCCATGCGATCGTGCGGGTGCATTATGTCGGCAGCACATCGAGTTCGCTCAACTACGAAGGCCCTTTTACCAATCCGCTGCCATTGACCGATGGATCGGCGCTCAAGTTCGAGAACGGGCAGGTCTACTTGCTTCGCGACGGTGTCGTTGAAACGGGTTGCATGGCTGAGAACCAACCATGCGTTTCCGAGCTCTACGAATAGAAGTTCCAGTCTCGCGGTGCCTCTTGGATCGCGACCAGAACGCGACAGCAGGCGGTTAGTCGCCGCCTTTGTCACACGCTTGTCACTACAGGCGCGGATGATGGTCAAAAGCGAGCTCCGGCACGTGTTCACGCCGGATCGGTCAACGAGCACCGGAGGCGAGGCCACCATGTACAAAAGCGACAAGAAGCTCCTGATCCTCGACGCGGACGGCACCACGATCGACGCCTTCTCTGCCATCGAAGCCGCATTTGCCCACCATGGCCTGATGATCGGCGACGAAACCCGGTTCCAGAAACGGCACAAGCTGCTCAAGTATATGGGTGGCCTGAAGGAATTCCCCTCGATCATCCGCAAGAACCTGCGCAAGAACAGCCGCGCCCAGCTGATCGATACCCTGACCGACATCTACCGGCAAGAAGCCAGGCTGTACGACGGCATCCCCGACCTGCTGCGCGAACTGATCGCCGCTCCCGACATCACGGTCGGCATCGTCACCCGCAACGTCACCATCGAACCGCTCGAAACCCTGCGCCAGCTGTTCTTGCGCCACGATATCGATATTGCCGAGCTCGATTTCCTGGTCCACATCCCGCTCAAGGACAAGAAGACCGCCCAGTTCCGCGCCACGCGCGAACAGTTCGGCGTCAACCCGGCGCGCGCCTATATCTGCGGCGACGAGCACAAGGATTTCGAGGCCGCGGTCAGTACCGGCATGCACCCCTTCATGGTCTCCTACGGCTTCGAAGACCACGACCGCCTGACCACCAAGTTCGAGATCCCGCACGAGCTCATTTCACGCACCTCGGCCGAACTGTGCTGCCGTATCCGGCATGCACTAGACCTCGGCGTGCTGGTTCAGGACCCGTACCAGAACAGCAGCAGGCTGATGGCGCCGAATATCCAGTAATCGACCGGGGCGCCCAACGCCCAGTGCTTATGCCAGGGCACGAGTTCCTGCTTGAAGCGGCGCCAGCCGAAGGCCGGGTTGATGACGAACCACAGGTAGTCCTCGACGATCCAGAACAGCATGATCGAGGCCGCCACGCAGGCTTCCAGCTTGAGCGACCACTGCCCCATGAAGAACAAAGGGAAGTGGAAGATCAGCCCGATGAAGGCGAACATCCACAGGTGGTAGCCGGTCAGCGCCCGCCCGCCCATGAAGATATCGAGCAGCGGGTGCTGCTCGATGCGCCAGGTCGGCAGGTTTGCCGCCCAGCCGGCGTCGCCCTCGATTTCCACTTCGACCCGCGCAAAGAAGTAGGCCGCCAACAGTACCGCACCCACCATCGATATCACCCTGCCACCTTCTGACAACTCAACCATAAGCCTCTTCACTTTTACTATTGCATTGGACCAGCACGGTTTCCAGCACCTGCAAGGCGGCATGCGGCCGTCCCAGCGCCCGCGCGCACGCGGCCATTTCGTGCAGCTTGTCGGGATGCGCCAGCAAGTAGCGGATCCGGTATTCCAGGGTCGACAGGTCGGACGCCTTGAGCGCCACCCCATGCTCGAGCAGGTAGTTCGCGTTGTGTTCTTCCTGCCCCGGGATCGGCGCATTGACGATCATGGGCAGGCCCATCGCCAGGCATTCGGCGCTGGTGGCGCCGCCCGGCTTGGTCACCACCAGGTCGGCGCAAGCCATCAGGCGCTCGACCCGGTCGGTAAAGCCTTGGGGCGCCAGTCGGCCCGGATGGCGCACGGCAAGGCGCTGCAGGGCCGCCAGCTCGGCGGCATTCCTGCCGGCCAGGACGATCAGCTGGAAGTCGCCGGGAATACTCAACAGCTTTTCCGCCACCCGGCTCAAGCCGCCTAGCCCGGCTCCGCCGCCCATCAGCAAGATGGTCTTCAGGGCCGGCTCGAGGCCGAGCGCGCGGGCGCATTCGGCACGGTCGTGTTCGAGCGCGAAGGCCGGCATGGTGGGGATGCCGGCGACGTGGATCGCGTGCGCCGGGATGCCCTGCTCGCGCATGCGAAACGCTACCTCGTCATTGGCGGCGAAATAGCCGGCGACGTGCGGGTGGATCCACATACGGTGCAGGTCGAAGTCGGTCACTTGCACCCACAGCGGGCAATCCAGGGTCCCGGCCGCGATCTGCTGCGACAGGATCTCGGCCGGCTGGAAGTGGGTGCAAACGATGGCGTCCGGCGCCAGCGCGGTGATTTCCGCCACCAGCAGGCGACAGTCGCGGCGCTCGATCCAGCGTCGCAGGCGGTTCAACAGGCCATCCGGTCGCGCGGCGTCGGTCAGCCGGTACACATGGCGCCACAGGCCGGGCACGCGGCCAATCAACCATAGATAGAAATCGGTATATACCTTGCGCAGGCGCGGCGTGGCGAAGGCCATCGCGTCCAGGTGGACGACCTTGACGTCGGCATGGTCGGCTGCGGCGCGGGAACGGATGGCCTCGGCGACCCGGGTATGGCCGGCGCCGGCAGGAACGCTGAGTACGACGATCGTCTTGGCGGCGATGCGTCGTTGCAAGTCGCCCTCCCTCACGAAGCGCGCTTTCCGGCGCCTGCACACGCCGCCCTGACAGTCGATTCATTCCACGCCATGCACACGCCCCTCCGGTCACGGTATGCAGGCGAATGTAATCGTGAAATATGACCCCGCCATGACGGCGGGTCGGAGCGGTTACGCCAGCACCAGCGACTCGCCCTGCTTGAGAATGGAGCGGAACAGCCGCAGCTGGCCGGTCGTGGTGTCGTCCCAGCTGAAACGTTCGGCGTAGCGGCGCACGGCGGCACGCTCGGGGTAGCTGGCGCGCAGGCGGTTGACGGCGTCGGCCACGCCTTGCGGGGTACGCT
>Ga0265797_10000643_pt1 | contig 63229 bp, 32 predicted proteins | sample P2T30metagenome_FD_192433 | JGI IMG/M metagenome (GOLD analysis project Ga0265797, IMG submission 192433) | Plant litter microbial communities from East Loma Ridge, Irvine, California - P2 T30 | ecosystem: Environmental > Terrestrial > Plant litter > Unclassified | place: USA: California... | reverse complement strand
GCCGGCGCCGAAGGTCAGCCATTCGATGCGGTGGCCGTCGGGGCGGGTGGTGCCGGTGCGCTGGTTGAGTTCGTCGTGGTAGTGGTGCCAGACCGCGGTGCGCTTGTCGGGGTGGAACGGGCCCTGGTAGTGCTGGTGCTCGCGCACCAGGTTGCCGGCGTCGTCGTAGAACCATTGCAGCCTGGCGTGTTCGTTCTTTGCTTCGGCTAGTTGGCCGTTGGCGTTGTAGGCGAAGGTTTCGATTTGCTCCGGCTGGCCGGGAACTGCGGCCCGGCGTTGCACGAGTCGGCCCATGGGGTCGAAGTCGAGCCGGGTGCGCACGCCGGGTTCGATGGTTTCCGTCAGCACGCCGCTGGCTTCGTCGTAGCGGTACTCGGTGACCTTGCCGTCGAAGCCCTGTTCCTGCAGTAGGCGGCCGACCGGGTCGTAGCGGAAGCGATAAACGCTGCCGTTTTCGTTTTCCAGCGAGGACAGGCGGCCCAGCTGATCCCACCCGTAATGCAGGCTATGTCCCAGGGCGTCGGTGCGCTTCGCGATCAGGCCGGCCGCAGTGTAGCCGTAGGCGGTGGTGCGCTGCAATGCGTCGGTGTGCGCCAGCAGCCGGCCTTCGGCGTCGTGGCGGAACTGCTCCTGGCTGCCGTCGGGGTGGATGACGGCTTCGAGCTGGCCGGGATGGTTGCCGCTGTCGGTATCTACGCTGTGCGCTTGCGCCAGCGTTGCGGCGTTGAGCGGGGTGTAGAGGTAGCGAGTCTCGTTGCCGGCGGCGTCGATGCTCTTGACCAGGCGCTTGCGCGCGTCGTATTCCCACTTGCTGCTATGCCCGGAACAGTCGGTGTAGCTGGCGAGCTGGCCGTCCGGGGTATAGGCGAGTTTCTTGACGCCGCCCTTGGCATCAAGGACTTCGACGGGCCGGTCGGCCTTGTCATACGCGTATTCGGTCTTGTTGCCGAGCGGGTCGGTTTCCTCGACCAGCTGGCCCTGGGCATTGTAGTCGCGCCGCCAAGCACCGCCTTCGGCGTCGCGGATCCCGGTGACGCGGTGCTGGGTGTCATATTCGAAGTGGACCTGGCTGCCGTCGGCGCGGGTGTGAGTGAGCAGGTTGCCGTGCTCGTCGTAACGGTGATGCTCGCTGCTGCCGTCGGGTTGGATGTGGCGGACGACGTTCTTGGCCTCGTCGCGGAACAACCATTCCTCGCCTCCGTCTGGATACACGATGCGGTAGGTGTAGCCGGCGATGTCGTAGTAGTAGCGGGTCTCGTTGCCTAGCGCATCAAGGACGTAGGTCAGGCGGATGTTCTTGTCCCACTCGAGCCGGGTGTCGTCGCTGCCGTCGTCGGCCCACTCGCGGATCGCTTTGGCGTTGACATTGCCGCCGCTGTCGACGCTGGTGTCGTAGGCGAGGTTCATGCCGCGCCCGGTGCGGTCGGTGTAGCGGGTGACGAGGTGGCGATCGTACTGGTACTGCCAGGCGGCGGCGTTTTCGTCCTGAGCGCGGACCAGGTCGCCGTGATCGTCGTAGTCGTAGGCAGCGAGCTGGCGCACCAGCTTCCCGTCCTTGATTTGCCAGAGCGCGCGGATGCAGCCGGTAGCAAGGTCGATCTGGGTACCGGCATGGGCGACGATGGTCTCGCCCTGCTTGCTGATGATGTCGCTGAGTACTTCCTCGCCGGCGTAAGGGCCGCCGGCGACGACGTGGTCGTAGCGCAGACCGAGGGCGGCGCCGTTGCGGGCATGCAGCGCGATCAGCCGGAAATGCTGCTTGCCCAGCTCAAGCGCCTTGGCACGCACGGTGTCGACCAGCTCGTAGGTTTCGCGCCAGGGGCTGGGTTCGCCCTCTGGTAGCGGCTTGCCGAAGTCGAGCGTGAGCAGGGTGGCGCTCATACGGGTGAGCGTGATTTGCTCGACCGGGTCGTGGTGACGCTGGCCGATGCCGAGGTACGGGTAGCGGTGGCTGCGGCCGTCGGCGGCGTGATAGAGCAGGGCGGTCGGCTTGCCCTGGCCAAGCACGTCGATGCGGGTGCTGTACGGGGTGAGCCAGCGTGCGCCGAGATTGCCGCGGTCATAGGCGACCAGTTGGCTGCGGTAGGTGCGGCTCCAGGCGATCGGGAGCGGGGCATCCAGGACGAAGTCCAGGTGGGTGAAGGTTTCGGCGCCGGTGGCGAAGCTGATCGAGTGCGCGGTGCCGCCTTTCGCGGGACACAGCTTGCAGGCATTGGCATCGCCCGTGGCCGGGCGTTGCCGGCTGGTGGCGCCCAGCTCGTGGCCGGGGTTGTTCTTCTTGTGGTCCGCGCCCTTGCTTGACGGGACCAGCGCCGGATACCGCCGCTTGTGCTTGGTGACCGCGTCGCGCAGCCGCGCCAGTATCCACCGGATGCTCATCTGCTTCTGTTCATCGGCCAGGGCGGCGAGCTTGCCGCGAAACGCCGGCTTGAAGTTGGTCAGGTGGCCAATGAGGTTGTTTACGCTCGTTTCCGCGCTCTTCGGCAGGTGGCTGGCCGCCGCCGCGACAACGTAGTTCGCGCTCATCTTGTACTGCCGGCCGAGGGCGCCAATCATGCGGCGCCAGCTGCTTTGCGCCTTTGGGTCGTGCAGCTTGTCCTCCACTTCTGCCGGGGAGGCCACGGCGAACAGCGGTTCCTTGCCGATGCAGCGCTTGAGGGTCTTGATCAGGTCGTCGGCGACGCCGTCGGCAGTATTGGCGCAATCGTCCAGGATACCGGCCAGCTTGCCCATCGCGCTGTCGACAAAGGTGTCGATCTCGCCGGCCAGCCTGGCGTTGAGATGCACGACCAGCACCTCGACCAGCGCGGCGCCGAGATCCTTGGCGCCCAAGGCCAGCTTTTGCCGGACCAGGTGCAGTGCAGGCCGCAGGCTCATGCGCGCCGCGTTGCCTGCTCCCGGGGCTATGCCGATCAAGTTGATGCCAAGGCTCACCCATAGCAGGAAATCGATTTCCTTGGCACCTTTGGCGAGGCCCTTCTGGATTATCGCCACGATATCCATGATGGCGTCGATCAGCGCCATGATGTTGCCGATCACCGGCAGGCTGCCGGCCACGGTGCTCAGGCGCTCCAGCGTGACGTAGTCGTCGCTGATCTTGCGCAGCCATTTGTCGAAGGCGGCGGCGCCGGCGCCGACGTCTTGCTGGTCTATCGTGTCGAGCGGGGCGACTGCGACTTCCGGCGCGCGCTCGGCGGGCTTGGGCGGGGCCTGCGTTGGATCGGTCATGATGGCTTTTTATATGACGGATTTTTTCAGGATCGAGGGCGGCATTTCGGCACCGATACGCGGCAGCGATCCGGGCAAGCCGACGATCGACGCGGCGTCGGCGGCAGGCTTACCGGCACTTGACGCGCCGGCCGTCGCGCCGCCCAGAAGCTTGGTCGCGACGTTGGCCACGGCCGGCAGCCCGGCAGCAGCGAGTAATGCTTGCGCGCCGCCCTTGGGCAGAGACTGCACCGCTCTGGCCGCTTGCTGCGCGGTTTGCGCAATCGCGCCGAGCTTGCCGGCTGCGCCATTGAGGCTGCCTGCCGCAGCTTTGGCCCCGGCGAGCAGTCCGGGGTTCTGTGACCTCGGCGCCGGCACTGGCCGCTCAGGCGCTGCCGCAGCATCTGCGCCAGCCTCAGGCAGCGCTGTGGTCGGCCATTCGGTCCCCTGCCCGAGGTAGCTGTCTTCATCCCACGGGTCGCGCGGGTCCTTGCCGTAGCTGACCGTCGCCATCCCCATCGGCAGGCCGGCCACGCTGGCAAAGCCATCGGCGTCAAGTACTCCCTGATGGACCCCGCCCTCGGCATCGACGACCGTGTACTCGCCTTGCCTGATCCCTTGGCGCTGAGCGCCTTCCGGATTCACATACTGGTGATACAGGTCGAGCTGCCCAGGCGCCAGCTGCACGGGCTGCGGCAAGCTCGGCGTGCCTTCGCTCTTGGCGGGTTCGAAGCTGTGGTGCGCCGCGTGTTGGACCCAGTTGCCGCTGGTGCCATGGACGATCCCCGATGCGTTCCAACGGCTGAAGCTGGTGCCGCCGTTGATCACCACCTCCTCCTTTGCCGTGATCGTGATCCGGTTGGCGGTATGGGTGATGTTGAGCTTGGCCAGGATGTTGATGCTGTCCTTCAAGGCGGTGATGTCGATGTCGGCGCTGGCCGCCACCAGCTTCATGCCGGCCTTGTAGGCAAACATGCGCACCGCTTCCTTGACGCTGACGAGCAGGCTCTTGCCCGCGCTCAGGCTGGCATGGCCGCCGCTGGTCAGGGCGGTGTGCTCCACGCTCATCAGGTGGGTGGAGCCCTGCGTGCTGGTTTCGATGCCGGCGGGGCTGGCGAGGAGCAGATGGGGAGCCTGGAATTCCGGGAATTCGCCTTGTGTCGGCGTGCCCCCTTGGCCTCTGATGGCGTCGACCTGCGCCTGCAGCGCGGCGACGACCTGGTCCTGATCGCCCGGCTGGTGCGCCTGCGCCTGTTGCGCGACCTGCGACAGGCTGTCGTGCAACTCCTGGCCCTGGGCCATGCGCGCCAGCGTCTCTGCCATGTCGGTGATATGGGCGCGTGCGTTCGGCCGTCCTTCGGTGCTGAGCAGCAGGCCCTGCTGCGCGCGCACCGCACCAATGCCGTCGGTGCGCAGCTCGAAGCCCTGGCCGCGCGCGTCCTTGCGTCCGGCATTGTCTTCGATGCGGTTGATATGGCCGAGGCTGAGCTGGCTGGCGAGATGGTCGCTCTTGAGCTGCGCCTGGATCTGCCCCTGTGTGTCATCCAGCACCAGATGATTGCTGCGACCGCCGGGCGTGTTGCCGCCCCCGGCGGACAGCTCCCGGCTTCTGAGCCCCGTCAGCGCCTGCTGTTCGGGCAGCTTCCACGGCGGCATATAGCTCTGGTTGTACACGGAGCCGGTCACGATCGGATGGTCGGGATTGCCGTCGAGCCATTGCACGATCACTTCCGACCCAACCCGCGGATGGCTGGTCAAGCCCTTCTCGCCGCCGGCCCAGTTGCTGCTTACCCGTACCCAGCAGCTACCGCTTTCGTCCCGGTCCCAGTGAAACTTGACCTGGATGCGCCCGTACTGGTCCACGTTCAGGCTGCCTTGGCCTTCCGGGCCGACCACGATGGCGGTCTGCAGGGCCAGCAATCTGGTATCCGTGCTGTTGAAACCGCGTCCCGGCCGCCAGGGCGAAGCCTTGCCCTGGCAGAGCAGGCGGTTCTTGTACTCGGCGACCGTGTCCTTGCCTTGCAGGTAATTGTTGCTGGCTTCGTGATGCACTTCCAGGATCAGGAATTCGCAGTCTTCGCTCTCGCTGAAATGGTCGAGGAGCTTGAACCATCTGCCCGCCGCGACTTGCCGGTTGTTGCCCTGGGCTTCGTACAGCTTGCCGCGGGCTTCGATTTCTTCCATGCGCAAGCGCGCAAGTTGGTCGGCGCCCGACTGGTCCTTGAAGCCGTAATGCCCCTCGTAGTTGTGCACCTCGAGCTGCGGAATATCGCCTTGCTGGTTAATGGTGACGATATTCGCATGTACCGGGCGCGGATTCTTGAAGTCGAAGCCGCTCACCGCTGCTTGTCCGGACGCCCACCGGCGCAGCGGGCTCCAGTGGTCGATCGCGTTTTCTTCGGCCGCGCCACCAGCGCCATGGAAGCGGATGCCGGGCGACGGCCCGTCGATCGGTGCCGAGGTGCGCGTGTCGTCGCAGACCTTTAGCGTGTGACCTTCGCTGGTATGCTCGTACCAATAGCTGTAGCCCGCCGCTTCCCAGCGCCGGCAGAGGTAGTTGTGGTCGGTCTCGTCCCATTGGGTTGCCATCGTGAGTTGCGGCTGTTCGCCGGCGACTTTCCAATCCCACGTAGGCAGGCTGCCGTAGTCGGCGAAGATCGTCTCGGTCTGTTCGCTCAGGCTTTGCGCATGGAACAAGCGGTTGTTTCGGCGCAGGCGTGTGTACGCCAGCCATGGCTTCAAGACGGCTTCATAGAAGGCCACGCCGCCATCCGTCTTGACCAGCTTGAACGAAGCGACATAACCGGTGAATGGCCGCAGGCCGCCGTCGTCGTGTACCAGCGATACGCACAGCAGCTTGCCATGCATCGCCTCGAGCTCTATCCCGGCATCGTCGCTCAGCAGTTCCACCTTGAACTCGAAGTCGCGCGACAGGTATTCCGTGCCTTCGAACCGGTTCACCATCAGCGTGGCTTGCGGGCCGTCGTCCTTTGGGAACGACAAGCGCAACACGCGGGTGCTTTGGTGGGCTTCCAGCAGTGCTTGCAGGTCAGTCATCGTAATTGTTCATCAGTTGAGCTGGACATTATCGAATTCGAGATGCTCGAAGCGGCTGTTAGAGCGCGTCTGAACTTGCGACGAACTTATTGACTGTAGTCATTAAATTGCGATTAGCCAGTGACAAAACGCAAGCCCTTGCGAAGTCGCGCCGCGCAGCAGTTTCCGCGGTAATTTTGCGTCTCACGGCTTTACGAGCACAACGCATCACGATTAGCCGCTGCTGTTGAACCGCAGCGACATCTACCTGCCGGACGCCAGTGAGATGGCGATGACTCAGCGCGCGGCAACGCCGACCGAAACGACGCTGTGCCGATTGGCGGTGAAAGCTATCGGCTGAAGCACCAGCGACAGGCCGGGATGATGAGAGGGAGCGATGTTGCAGAAATGGGCTGAACGCGGATGGTGTTCAGCGATGGGGGCGTATCAGTTTTAAGCTGCTGGCACAACGAAATCTGTATCAGTTTTCAATCGCCGTTGACACCATGGCTTGAGCTGGCGCTGATAATGCCGGCCCCGCCAAAGGTGCCGGTCCTGACGTCATCGAGAGCATTGTCGGATTGGCGTTGCCAAGCGTGCTGTCGGCGTATATGCCGCAAGTCGCCGGCAACCTTGGACAATCTAACGCCTACGTCGCATCGGTTTCGGCTGGGAAGAATTCGGCAATGTTCCCCCAAGGTTCCAGCGGGTTCACTGCAGCGTTAATGATCCGGTACGGAACCTCGACGATGTCGGGGTTGTACATTGGAGGCCGCCCCGATGAAACGAACGGATTGCAGTCAAGAGCCGAGTCACTGAGTGAGTGATGTACTCTGCAGACCAGCGGCCGGTCCTCGTACACCGAGCATTTCCTGTCCACCAGAAAGGGACATGGTCGATCGTTGTATTTGTCTCCTTCCGCAAGCACGACGTTCATCGGCCGGTAGGGCAGGGTTGTCATTGTCCTTCCGCTCACCTCGGCCAAGCGCTTTGCTTCGTGCTCGTAGATCAGCGTATTCAGGTGGCAGCACGCGGTGCATCCAACCTCGCAAGCAACGTGGGGACGCAACGCCTTGACCATGCGATTCGCAATTTTGATGACCTTCCTGCGCTTTTCCTCGATACCCGACACTTCTGATCCAATCTGCAAGATCTCGCGGGTTGCCTGCCTCGTTTCCATCCAGGGGTTCGTGCGCAGGAGTTTCGCATGTTTCGTTTTTAGACTTCTCATTCCACTCTCCATGAGTACCGACATCCATGTGCCAAAGCACGATTGTGACGTAAACGCGGCTGACTTAAAAGTGGCAAGCAGACAGACTCTTGCGTCTCTTGCTAATTTAATTACACCGTATGGTCACGAACGCCGGCTTGTCTGGGCGGGAATTGTTGTCGAAAAATATACTTCGCCTTCGGGTCGCCCGCGGCTGGTCGCAAGAAGCGCTGGCGTTCGAGGCCGGCCTGCATCGGACATTCATCGCGCATGTCGAGCGACAGGTCCGCAATATTTCGCTCGACAACATCGAGAAAATAGCGACAGCGCTGGGTGTGTCGATCCAGGAACTATTTGCGCCGTAGATTTCTAGATTATTCAGGTTAGGGACATGGAAAAGGATTTCAGGGCAATTAGAGCGTCGCCCTCATAAGCCCTTCATCCAGATGATTTATCAGCGCGATGATCATCAAAATGGCCACACTGTTCGCTATCGCCAAAATGAACAGACCACGTTTCCCTCGTTCTCTCAGCGCCAAGCCGGCATAGATTGTCATCGGTAATAGCGCGATCAAAATCACTATATGGACGAGGTAATAGAGGTAAAGGTATAGCTGGGCAGGGAGAAATGCCCAAAGCAGAAATATGATCGTTGGCAGGCGGAGGTTGATCAGGAATCTGTTTTTCTGGTTGTCGGAGAACGGCATTTTCTTCCTCCAGGAGTTGATCGTTGTGCTCGGTCGATTGCGGCAACTGCTCGTATTTGGACAAGCGAACGGTAGTCATGTTTCCGAGGCGACCGGCATGGGCGCGTGACTTGATCCATGTCATCCGTTGCGCGAAGCGGCGAAAGCGCTCGCAGCACAGACACGTGCGTCAACATTTCCAGCGTTAATTTGTGCTTTCCCGATAAGCGCTACACCTGCTCAACCTCAAACACGTGCCTGTCCTATATGGTTTAATGGACAAATGTTCATGGTGGTTTGTCCACCCACGAGAGCTTTCTCGTGCCTTCTTGATGAAGGCGTAGCTGTCGTTACCAGCACGTGTAAAGTTTTTTCTTCAGGCAACGTTGCGGGTTGAGCATGTCTGCGACCCGAAACACAGTCATTCCTCTCGTCCGCCCGGATGCATCCGCATCCTCATCCTTATCTTCTGTATCGGTAACGCGTCTCTGTCGTTACTTCTCCTATTGATTCTCGAAGCAGCAGCGTTCGGCTTGCGATGACTCCATGTGTACGGTTCGAAACCGTCATGTGGCAGATCCTCGCCAGCCTTACGTTTGCCGCCAGTCGCGGGGTGCGTTCTGCATCTTCGCATTGGCACCACTAGCGCCGCCCGGCGCTGGTGATGTCCATCTCAGCAAACCCGTTAGTGCGCGGGAAAGTGTGGCGCCGTGGGAACCGTTCGACACGGTCCTGCGGCGCTCGCATGCCTGCGCGCGCGGCTTTGCCACCAGTGCTGTTGTTCCTGCTGCCGTCGGCACGGGGGCACCAGCAGCGTTAAGCCTTCCTCCTTGAAACCTTTCCAGCGTGCAACGCGTCGTCACTAGCGGGCCGACTGCTAGTGACGACGCGGCTTCGGCGGCTTTTTCACTGCGCAGCTCGCTATGACTTTGGTGTGATGGACGGGATGGGAGCGTGTGACGAGGGCCTGCCCCCGCTGATCCTGCAGCCAAGGCTGCTTTTCCGAACGAGTACGAGGTACTCCCCGTAGGCCCCGGGTGACTGGCCTGCGTCCGCCATGGCGGACAACAGCTCGTGCACGAGGTGCACTCCGCTTGGAACCGCGGGTTACCTGGTTCCTGTCGCTTCGGCGGCCGACACGCGCATGGTGATGCGCCCCTTTCTGAAGACTGGGTCAACTCTTCAGCCGTTGCGATTGGTCCCCAGAGGACGCGCAATGGTTCCCAAACCAAACGCACATGAGGGCGGGGAAAGAAGCAAACCTCATGAATGGGGAGTGGTGTCCCTGGGGCCCTATAAACCTGCTACTGCTGCGGCAGTAGAGGGGGTCAAAAAACACTTACCTGAAAACCTATACACCGTGCAGTAAAAAAGAAATAAACCATTTATCCAATCAAGGTGGATGCGATGCGTAATCTGGCTTACCAATTCAGACAAATGTGCGGCCGTAATAAGGACGGATCACATTCAACCCAGGCAAGCAGGCGACGCCTGTTTTCGATGATCGCAAAAGACATCGAGCAGCTTGGATTTCGTAACCTTGAAACTGGAGGCCTCAAGCCGAAGCACGTTGAAGCTTTGGTCGCACCTTGGAAGGAAAAGCAGCTGGCAATCGGCACCGTCAAAAACTTGATGACGGCGGTGCGATTCTGGGCGGAGCACGTCGGCAAGGACAATGTCGTCAAGCGGAACAATAGCGATTACGGCATTGGCGATCGCACCTACGTGACCAACGTAAGCAAGGCCACAATGGCAACCGACGTTCAGTTGGCCCAGGTGCAAGACCCATACACACGCATGTCGCTGCTTCTGCAGCGGGAGTTCGGGTTGCGGCGCGAGGAAAGTATAAAAATCAGGCCTGAGTGGGCCGACTGTGGCGACAGGTTGCGCCTCAAGGACTCCTGGACAAAGGGCGGCAAGTACCGCGAGATCCCCATCTCCACCAAGGCACAGCGCGCGGCGCTGGACGCTGCGAAGACGCTTGCCGGAAAGGGGAGCCTGATCCCGAACGACATGTCTTACAAGAAGCAGCTCGAGCGCTTCAAGGCGGCGTGCGCGCAGGCCGGCATCAAGCACGTGCACGGGCAGCGGCACCGCTTCGCACAACAGCGCTACCAGGCGCTGACCGGCTGGAAGGCACCTGCCTGCGGCGGACCCGCCGCCAAAATTCTCACGCCCGAGCAGAGGGCACGTGACCGGGCTGCGCGGCTGGTGATTTCAAAGGAGCTCGGCCACGAGCGCGAGCAGATCACTGCGGTCTATCTCGGCCGCTAGGCCATGAACACCCTCGACCTCAAGCAGGCGGCTGCCTTTCTCAGGATGCATCCAGAGGAGGTTCGGCGCCGCGCGAAGTTGGGATTGCTGCCGGGCGCCAAACCGGGCAAGTCGTGGGTGTTCATCGAGGAAGACCTGACCGCGTGGCTGCGCGGCCAATACCTGCCCGCGGCACCGCTGCCGCCGAAGATCGGAAAGGAACAGGCAACATGGCACTCTACAAGCGCGGGCGCACCTGGTGGATCGACTTCGCCACGCCACGGGGAGAGCGCGTTAGACGCTCTGCTCAGACAGGCGACAGGACTGCGGCGCAGGAACTCCACGACCGGCTGAAGGCCGAGGCCTGGCGCATCCAGCAGCTGGGCGGGTGGCCCGCGTACACATGGGATGACGCGGGCTATCGATGGCTGCAAGAGACGGCCAACAAACGCACGCATGGCGACGACATCGCGAAGCTGGCCTGGCTGCAGCAGTTCCTGCGCGGCCGGCCACTGGTCGAAATCACGCGCGAGGAGATCGCGGCGATCGGCGAGCGCAAGAAGGCGGAAGCGAGTAGCGCGACCGCGAACCGCTATCTCGCGCTGGTGCGCGCCATTCTCCGGAAGGCCTGGCTCGAGTGGCACTGGCTGGATCGGGCGCCGAAAGTGAAGCTCTACCGGGAGCCGAAACGGCGGGTGCGTTGGATCACGCCTGAGTACGCCAGGGCGCTGCTTGCCGAGCTGCCGGAGCACCAGCGCGACATCACCCTGTTTGCGCTTGCGACCGGGCTGCGCCAGGCAAACGTAACGCAATTGGGATGGCAGCAGGTCGATCTCGACCGCGAAACCTGCTGGGTCGCCGGCGAGGAGGCAAAGGTAGGCGAGGATCTTCATGTGTCGCTGAACGATATCGCGCAGGACGTATTGCGGCGCCTGGGCGGTAAACATCCTGTGCGTGTCTTCACCTACAAGGGAAGGCCGATCACGCAAGTCAATACCAAGGCCTGGCGCAAGGCCCTGCAGCGCGCAGGCATAGCGAACTTCCGCTGGCACGACCTCAGGCACACCTGGGCAAGCTGGCTGGTCCAGCACGGCACGCCGCTGTATGACCTGCAGGAGGTGGGAGGGTGGAAGTCCTCTGCGATGGCCCGGCGCTATGCCCACCTGGCCCCGGCGCAGCTGGCGCGGCATGCGGCGGTCGTTGACAGCCTGCTAGCCACCGGCCTCCAGTGTCGATTGGAGGACCGCGGGCGGAAGCGGTAGCCCCCCTGACACACATTAAAGAGTGGGAATGCAGCCCGGGTATCGTAACGGAACGAAGCGGTATACCGGAACGTTAAAAATTACGGAATGAGGTGGAAACATGGGGCGCCCGGCAGCAATCACGTATGAGCAGGTGAAGGAGTTCATGGACGAACGGCTGGCCGAAGGCGACAGGCCAACCATCGACCAGGCTTGGGAAGCATTTGGTAAGAAGGGCAGCAAGGGGACGATCCACAAGCTGGTGAAGCGTTACCACGCCGAGTCGGAAGCGCAGAAGACGCCGGCGAGCTTGCGGCTCCTGCCGGCGGCATTACAGGGCGCGATCTTGGCGTTCGCTGACCAGACGGCGCATGTGGCGCGTGAAGCGGTAGCTGCCGAGTTGCTGGAGTACCAGCAGCGTGCCGACACCCTGGCGGAGGATAACGAGCGGCTGGCGGCTGACGTGGCCCAGCGCGATGAGCAGATCGAGTGCGCCGCGGCCGACATGGTCGCGGTCGATCGCAAAATGGCGTTGCTGGAGTCGGAACTGGCTGGCGCGCGCGAGCAAATTGTCCAGGAACGGGCCGCTGTGCAGCAGGCAACCAGGGCGCTCGCCAAAGTGGAGCAGCGTTTGGAAGAGGCTGGAAAAATGCAGGACGAGCTGCGGCTGGCGCGCGAGGAGGGCGCAGGGGAGCGTAACGCACGCATTGAGGCCGAGCTGGCATTGGCCGAGATGAAAGCCCAGAAAGCGCTGCATGAGGGACGTGCCCAAGATATTGCGGCGTCGCTGGCGGGTGCCCGCGCTGCCTGTCAGAAGATTGGGACGCGCAACGCCGAGCTGGACGCGCAATTGAAATGTGCGGAACGCGAACTCGCTGATGCCCAACGTGAACTGGCAGTCCAAAGCGCCGTGAAGGGGAAGTCGGTTGGGCGTGCGCCGAAGACAGGCAAGGCAGCTTTACAGTGAACGCTGGGGCTTGACGGTGACGGAGCCGACCGCTCGCTTGGCTGATCTGCCAGGTTTCTCGCTACCGAAGCCGGACCGGCCGTCGCCGAAGTTGAAGGCGCTTGGCGTGTGATCAAATTCGCCCTGCAGCAGCAATCGCCTGATGGCACGAGCGTATAATTCAAGCAGTTGGCATCGTAAGGGGCAATCATGAGCTCGGATAAGCGCCACGCGCATTCTGGATCGGTATTGCCTGTCCAATGCTTCCAACGCATGCCGCATGAGAGAATCGATGAGAGGCGCCTTGGTGGTCCCGCCGAGCGTATCGCCGCGTTGTCCAACACCCTCGGCTTGTCAACTCGCACGCTGCTTGGTTGTCTCGGTATCTCGCGCGCAAGGATGCACCGGCTAGCGCAAGCAGATCAGCCACTCTCTCCCGACGAGTCCGAACGCGTATTGGGTGTGGAGAACCTGATCTGCCAAGTGCAAGCGATGGTCGCTGGAAGTGCGCTTGACAAGGCTGACAGCTTCGATGCCGCCCGTTGGGTCGGTCGCTGGATGCTCACTCCGATGCTGGCATTGGGTGGACGTCTTCCGGCAAGTTATCTCCACACGATCGGTGGACAGAAGATCTTAGGACGCCTGCTCGCAATGTATGCGAGCGGAGCGTATGCCTGATTTGCTAGAAAGTACTTCCCGCACGAAAGACATAGCGCTCTCGGCCTAATGTCAGGTCAGAACGTGCTCATCGGTTTCGCACCACAATATGTGGGCGGCCTAAAGCTTCCCCATTCTTCGAGGAAACCCAGTTGCAGCATGCGTCCGCGCGTCGACAGAAGGCTACTGCTGAGCTTTGTCGTGTAGCGTCAGAGCGACTAACTCAGGATATTTCCTTGAAGAATTCAGTATTGCTTTCGTAGAATACTAGCTATCTCTGCCGTTCCGTCACTGAACATTGATCATTGCCAATCACGAACTTATGTCTGATTTTCTATACACCCGATTGCCAACACCGCTTCACCGTGCGCTCGCGGTTTTAGTCGCGTGCGTCTTGATTCTACTGGCACTCTGGCAGACTGCAGGGACTGTCTGGCAGGCGCGCATTTCAGCGTTAGTTCCGGTCGGAATGGCGATTATGTTGCTGGTGAGGTTCTGGCGGCGTTGGCGGACGGCGAGATATGGGCTGATGCGCTGGGAGCTACGGATGATCAAATCTTGGCGTATGTACTCGAAGAAGCCACCCATCGTCGAGGCACTTCATCTTCTCGGGATCGCGATGGTTCTTCTCTCGATGGCGGGCATGGTGCTTGGCCTATTCAGCGATATACGCATCGGTATGGTGCCTTCACTCCTCGTCTTTGCCATTGCCGGCATCTGTGAAATAACTGTGCAAGCAAAAGGATGCTAAAACAAGCGTGGGCGCAGATGGCAGGCAAAATCATATCTCTGTCGCTCGGGGTAATGCTGACTGCAGCCACGGTGTCTATGGCGAAGCAGACGGTGCATTCTCTTGCGCATGTCGATCCAAAATATATGACCGAGTTCACGGCGGCTGTGACCGCGGGGTTGCTACCGTTGGTGTACTTAGGTGTCGCGGGCACCATCCTGCTGCTGTGGGCTGCAGTTCAGATTTTGCTTCTGGGAGCGGTACTCTTTGGTGGCAGCTTGCTCACGCAGGTGAAGCCCCTGATCGGTGAGCGCGCGCAGAATCGGGTGCGGCTGTTCTGGTATCGGATTCGCACAGGGAAGCGACCGCCGGGTGGCGTCATGCCCTCTGTCGGCGTCATGCCGCAGCACGAAGTGTCTCTCGTTGGATCCGTCCTTTCCAAGATTGCTGTCGTTTGGCTGTTCGCGCAAGTGGGGGAGGGCGTAAACGTTACGGTTCCAGAGGCGACCCCACTGCTAGCGAAGGCGATGGTCAGTTTGGAGTATCGGCCGGCTTCAAGTTGCAGGAACATCGACGCAGGGCTCAGCGTCGTCTATATGGATGACGGCAATGTCTCGGTTGCGAGGTTTAAGGACAACCAATATCAATTCACGGTCGAGAAGTGTGAGTACGGCGGCGGTGCGTGAGTTGTTGAGTCGTTTCGGTTTAACCGAAAATGTGTCGCGAGTAGATTTGGCATATTAGGCATAATGTCGCCAGGGAAGGACTCTTCCGCCCTCAAGCCCATGCCCGGATCGCACGCTATAGAGCGTGGATTGTTAGTAGCAATGAGTCGATACGAAACTGCGCCCGAACCAAATATGGGCTGAGCTGTTTCTTATTGATTTGAGGACGAAGAAAAATAGAGGAGGATTAATGGCGCGATTGGGAATTGATCGGCAGACCGGGTTGGTATATGAAGGGCGGCAAGGACCAACACACCCGCTTTGGCCAGCACCCGTTATAACACAGGCTACGTTAGTAGAGTCTCCAGTAGATATTAGTAAGGTGCCAGGGGATTTTGATCAGAACCCTATTACCTGGATTTTGGTTGAAAGCTCATTTGACCCCGTTAGTCGTATCCGAAGAGGTCGACTGTTCCAAAACTTCGGAAACTCAAGTGAGGAAACTGTTGAAACCGAGCCACATCCTGCGCGAGGCTCAAGAGCTGAATTCGTTGGCCACCTTCGACGACCACTCACAGTATTCATTGAGTGTACTGCGTTGTTGCAGCTCGAGAGGGGCGGCGAGGGGAAGCAATTGGCGCTGGGCCAGAAAGGTGGTATCTCCTTGTGGCGTATCTTGCAAGCCGAAAGAATTATTACCGGCGATGTCCTCGTAACGTTGCGCGCAGAGTCCGCTTTTAATATTCTTCCGTCCATTAATAAAACCAAGATACCGCCCCAATCGCTTGAGGCGGTTGAGTCAGCTTTAAATCGAGTTCTGGACGCTGCATATAAGGAATTGCCGACCTCTGTCGTTGATCAGTGTCGAAATGCTGCATGTGTTGTTGCTTCGCGTTGGATGCAGGCAGAAGCCAACAACTTAAAAGCTGACTCGAAGGATCTGGGTGCCGTCATTCAGCAAATAAAGCAGTGTTTCGGTGAAAGCAATATGGTTGCGCTTCGTTCCGCGTTGGAAATCATCAATCGGCTTCATCCCCGTGGGAAAGATAATGAAAGACATCGTCTTCAATTGCGCGATGTTGGTCCTGCTGATGCCGAGTACGCCGTTAGTACACTTGGGTTTATTCTAAGAGAGTTAAAGTGGGCGGTTTAATATAGGTGGATAAGGCGAAATATGTGCTACTAACAGTGTGCAGGTATTTCTAAAGCATTCCAATCCTAAGGACTAACTAACAATCAATATGTCCGCCGAGCCAGCCAATAAGATGGCTATGTCGAACGACGCGTTAGCGTTCATCGGGCCAGCGTCCCTGGTCGAACAGGGAGTTGCGCTCGAAGACAGCCTGGCATTGCTGGCGACCTTAAGGCTGGTCGGCGACCGGTCGCGATGACCAGCGCTGAACGGCGTCACGTCTTGGCTGCCACTGGGGCTCCGTCGGGGGATGTGAAGTAACGAGCGAGTATTGTGCGGCGAAGCAGCGCTGAGGGAACAGAGGTCGCAAACTTGATGCCCTCTGCAAAGGTAGCTTGCTCCTCGGGCGTAAGCTGAATAGCTAAGCCTTGATTGGGACCACTGTGTAATGCTGCTGCTGGCGCTTGAACACTGAGCGCATCGAATTTCACTTGTATGCCGCCATGTGCCGCTGTTCTTGCATACGTCCGGTTTTCTTTTGTGCCCGCAAACGTCCAGGTTCGCACTTTCTCTTCATGGAGTATGGAGGTAAAGCTGGCATCCGCTGAAACGAACAACTCTTCAGTTAGTGATGCCAACTCTGCCTTGGCTCGCAGGGACAACTGAACGCCGTTCAGATACCCATCAGCCAACGCAGACCGAATGCCTTGGCAGACTTCCCGGCTCAAGCTGCGGGCACTACCCATCCATCTGGCTTTACCACCTTCCTTCGCAGGCTCAAGCCAGACGATACGCTTGGACCACTCGATTTCCTTGACGAGCCAACTCCGTCCGGCGAGAAGAATGCGCCGCTGAGGGTCCTCTCCCGTCAGTGCCGTTGGGTCTAGATATCCGATTTCAGCAGCGCCAAAGCGGCCTGTCAGAAGTTGGGCGCCACTGAAGGACGCTAGCAAATCCCGATAATGGCCGCGCCCATATTCGCGCTCTGTACGAGGGCCAATGCGGACAAGTCCTTCAGCTTCGTCTAGGTAGGAATGTTGGACCAGATGATCTACGAGCGACCTGAATCCGTCGCCAGGCAACTCTGGAAAACAGTGGGCGAGCAGCGAAACCAATTCGTGGAGAGGCCACTCACCACGTTCGAGCGTTGCAACCAGAACCTGCTGGGCCGCAATCGGCCACGGTTCTGCAGGCGGTTGCGCGGCTTCGACCCAAGCCTTGGACCATAGATTGGTAACACCAAGAGCCAACATAAAGGCATCCTGATTAGTCGTCAGGAATAGACAGTTGCGTCGACTGTCGGATCGCCTCCCAGTGCGCCCCATCCGTTGCAGGAACGAAGACACGGTTGAGGGCGAGTCGACCTGAATGACGCGGTCCAGATCGCCAACGTCGATTCCAAGTTCCAGGGTCGACGTCGCCACGATCACGCAGTCCTTTTCCTCGCCAAATGCGGCCTCGGCTTGTCTGCGTTCGGATGCACTCAGCGATGCGTGGCTGACGTAGGTACGTATCCCTTTGCCTCGCAGCATACTGCTCAGCTGCTCGGCGCTGCTGCGCGAGTCACAGAACACCAGTCGCTTTTCGCCGCGATGCAGACGAGCGATGACCGTCGCGGCGTTCTCGAGAGAGCCGACGTGATCGATGGTGACATCGGCATCGGTGCTCACCGAGGCGCTACCGACCACGCAACGCTCTCCAACCGGTGCGAACCAGTCCAGCAGCTCTGACGGGTTGCTCACGGTCGCTGACAAGCCGATTCGCTGAATCGGCTGCTCAAGGTACTGGTCGAGCCTATGCAACACTGAACGCATGTGCCAACCCCGGTCATCCGCGGCAAAGGCGTGCAGTTCGTCGACGATCACGGCACGCAGCTTGCCGAACCAGGTTGGCCGGTCCACCCTCACAGAAATCAGCATCGCTTCCAGTGATTCGGGCGTGGTCAACAGGATGTCGGGCGCCTCTTTCAGTGCTTTTTTCTTGCGCGACTGTGACACATCGCCATGCCAGACCTCGACCGTCCGGCCGACAAGTCCTGCGTAGTGCGTCAGCCGGTGCTCCAGGTTGTTTAGCAGTGCTTTGATAGGGCAAATGTAGAGAACGCTGGTTCCCGGCCAGGACTCCTTCAGCATGCGCGACAAGATCGGAATAGCGGCGGCTTCCGTCTTGCCGCCAGCGGTCGGCGCCAGTAACAGGCAATGTGCGCCGGCGTGGATCGGAGGGATTGCAGCCAGCTGGGTAGGTCGCAACGTGCTCCAGCCCAGCGTGTTCACCACGTGGTACTGGAGCGACGGATGCAGTTGCTCGAATTCGTTCACAACTCGATGTCGTCGACAGAGTGCGCACTTGCCGCGGTCCGCTCGATGGCCGACATCTCGGACTCGGCGAGGGTCAGCGCGTAGTGCTGGCGCGGGTCGAAATCCGTGTGCAGATCGACACGATCCAGAACGTCGGCGACCAGCTTTTTGAGGAACAGGCGCGGTGCCACACCCACCTTGCCGCCTAACCCTCCCGCCACGGCCCGAGCGAGCGAATCCAGATAACTGTCGTCGACGACAGACCGAATTCGAGACTCGTTCTTCCTTCCCTCGGCATACAGGTCACGCACGCGGCGGCCCACCGACAACAGCGAGGTGTGATCGAATGTCGCCAGGCGGATCTGCACAGCACGAGGGTTGTCGAACTTCCGGTCGGTGCCGAAGTCCACATGCAGGCGCTGTGCAAGTGGCGCCAGGCGCTGAACTCCTTGCGGGCCATCGAAGAACGCCGGGGTGCCAGTGATGACAAGATAGAGACCGGGGTATCGGCCCGCATCGATTTCATCGATCCACTGTCGCAATGCGTTGAGACCTTTTTCGCGTGTATCCGTACGCATGCGCTGAAGTGTCTCTACCTCATCCAGCACCATGACCAGGCCAGCAAAGCCACTGTCTCGCAAGATGGTGAGCAGGCCAACGAGAAAGTTGGCTGCGCCAAAGTGGTCCAGATCGCCCTTGATGCCGGCGGCGCGCTTCACGCTAGCCGCTACGTTAGGTTGTCCTGCCAGCCAACTGATCAGGCCATCGGCCAGCATAACGTCATTGTTGACCAGCGCTTGGCGGTACGTCCTCAGCACCGCTGAAAAGGCGGGAGCGGTCTTGCTGATGGCGCTGAGTCGAGCCTCCATCAACTCATTCGTTCGCTGCAGCAGGTCTTCGGCATCGTCAGGACTCACCGCTGGATCGGCCAAGACATCCTGCTCCAAGGCGTAGAACCAACCATCAATTACGCCTCTGAAGGCGCCGCTTGCCATGTCCGCCGTGCCAAGGTGTTCGACCAAGCGCCGGTAGACGGTTTCGAGTCGATGGAGCGGAGTTTCGGTTTCGTTGATCTGGACTTCGGTCGCTGCAAAGCCTCGTGAACGGGCGCGCTCCTGCAACCAGCGCCCGAAGAAGGTCTTGCCGGTGCCATATTCACCCCGTACCGCCTTGAAGCCGCCGCGGCCGGAGGCCACGACGTTCAGTTCCTCGCTCAGCGTCGATGCAAACGTCTCGATGCCGACCGCCAAGGCATCCAGGCCACTGTTCGGCACCGTACCTCGTCGCAATGCGCTGACGATGTCTTCCCGGCGTGCTGCACTAATCATCGGACTTCTCCCTGACGGGGCAAGTTGAACTGCTGTTGTAGCAAGGCGATATTGAGCTCGACCGTGCCTGCCGCCTCATCGACGCCAAGCACGGGCATCTGGTCCACGTTGAGCAGCCTTCGGACAGCGCTCAGGAGACCACTCAGGCGCATTTCGGGCATGGACAGGCGATTGGCCAGTGCATTTCGCGATAACTTGCCGCCGCGCTCCGACAGCGCCTCAAGGAGCAAACGCATCTTATCGTCGGGTAAAGCTACCCGTGCCGCAAGTTGCCGCTGCGAAGCGTAGACAGGGCTTGCCAACAAGCTTGCGATCCAGTCGTCGACGGGCGCTTCTTCCGCGACCGGCAAGGGCAGGTCGACAGGTGCGAACAGACCAGGCTGCACGTCGGTCGACACAGGCTTTTTGCGCGCTGGCTGTGGCGAAGACACCGGAACGGGCCGCGTCTGCGCATTCAGGATAGGAGGTAGCTCCCACCACTCCGGCTCGGTCGGTGGGGCAGGGCTCCACCCATTAAGGCCGGCACCTACCGGTACAAACACGCTGAGCGGCACTGTCATCTCCTGGGGCGACAAGCCGCCGTGATAGCCGTTCTTGCGGCCAGCGTACCTGCTGCTTTCGCCCCAAAGGCAAACCACCGTGTTTGTTCCATCGCTGGTCACCACCCGACCGCCGCTGACAAGCAGTTCGCTCGGAGAGGCTGCGCTGTCGCCACGCCGCCAGCGGTCGCTTTGGCCACCGGGCACCTGGGTGGTTCCGTCTTCCAGCAAGTGTCCGTGATCTGCCGTGACTACCACAACGCGTCTGGCCTCGCGTGCCTCGCGCAACAAAGGCAGCAATAAACGCAAATCCTCCAGCGCCCACCGTTGGTTGAGCTGATCCGGGCCGCTCAGATGGTCGTCGACGGCGTTGTACACCACGCCCACGACCTGTTGGCGCGGGTTCGATATGGCAGCCCGGACCTCCGGCGCCAGATTGCCCGCGTCCGACAGGTCCCCCTTGTGGAACAGCCGAGGGGGAAGCTCGGCGCGGCTGGTTGCCAGCAGCGCAGGATGGGATGCGAAGCCGGGCTTCTCCTGCGCTTGCGCGCCGACCGTCAAACGGCCGCACAGCAGACTGGCGCGGCTTACTTCGGTTACGGTAGGAATCGCTGCCACGCCAACCAGTGGCTTGCCTGATGAGGCGGGCACCAGTTCTGCCCAACCCTGCGTCGCAATGCGAGAAAACAACTCGCGGAAGATGCTGGCGCTCAAACCGTCCATTACCAGCAGCATGACCGGCTGCGCGGCAGCGATCGGCGCCACCACCTTGTCAAGCACGCGTTCGAGCGGCACGACACGCCCGGTGTCGTCCGGCACCTGGGCGTTCCACTGCACCAAGGTTTGCGCAAACGATCTGGCGAACTCGTTGCGTCGCGCGATAAGCGCATGCCTGCATGCCGCATAGGCTTGGGACAGCTCGCTGAGCTCGTCGCCGCCCAGCAGCCTGAACCTGGCCCAGTCGACGTATGCCCCCTGGTCCGCTTGCCATTCGACAGAATCTGGTAGGGATGCACCCGACACTATCGGGGTAAGCAGCCAGCGCGCCAGGCGCCGCGCCATTTCGACGCGCTCCATGCGAGGCTTCTGCTCGTTTGCCAAGGCATGCCGAAGCACCCGGTCAGCGCGCGACTCCACCTGCTGGAGGTGGGCCTGGGTAGGCTCGGCGACATGCGCGCTCAAGGCATGAGCAAATTCCGTCAAGCGCTGATCCAATGCCGAGGGCAACACCTCGCTCAAGTGGGCGAACTCGAAGATGCGAAGGTCACGAAGCAGTGAATCCGCGCGGTCGAGCATGGGGCGGCAAGATGCCAGTCCCCGATTGCGCACCGCCTGTTCCGCCGCCAACGCCCAGGCACGGCCTTCCATGACGCCGACATTCCTGTCGTTGACGAAGCGTTCAAGGCGAATCGCGGCCTGGCCCAAAGCCGCCTGGCCTTCGCCATCGGCGGCGAAGATCACGCCACACACCAGACCAAGGGGCAGCGCATCGCTCGTGCGGCCGGCTTCCACGCAGCCCAACAGCATCGTGCCGGCGGCGCCGGTGCTCTCGGCGAGCCAGGACAGCATGTCAGTGCGCATCGCGACAGGCAAAGGGCCAAGCCGGGGTGCCGCATCCGGCGTCATGGACCACTGCAGGAGGCTCACCGCATCGGGGCGGGCCGCATCGATGCCCAGGAAGCGGCTGAGCACTTGCCGCCAGGCCGTTTCGAGGTCCAGGAAGCCATTGGCGACGGGTTGATAATCGCCTTGTGCTGCGCCATCGATCAGCGCTTGCGGCATCCAGGCGAATCGGCCTAGGCGGGCGTCGGACTCTTTGGCCTGGAACATCATGCGTACGATGTCCCAGCCTTCCGGTTGGAACACACGGGCGCGCGCCAGGCGAGCGGCGACGTCTTCGGCGATTTCATGCGTCGACAAGGGCGTCACCACGACTACGCCTGTAGTGGGGGAATCCTGGCGCTCCAGATCGCACAAGGCTTCGCGTATCGCCAACGAGGACTCGCACCAGCGTACCTGAAATTGCCGGCCATGTTGGGTGACGGAGTCCGGCCAGGCTTGCCTGGTACTCGAACGAATGGCGATGGCCAGCGCCGTCGCGTCGCTCGCCAGCACCCGTTCTAGCTGGGCAGTGATCTGCGGCGTCGACAGACTCATGGCTGGGTGCCCTTGCGCTGCAAGCGCCAGCTCAGCGTCAGCTCGAGATCCTGTTCGCTGGCGACCCGGGCCTTGAGTTCCTCAAGAGCGGCGACAGCGTCGGCGCCCTTGAAATGCATATTTTGCTGCTCCGCCACCACTTCGGGGAGCAGATTACCTGGCACAGGCGGAATCGTTACGCCAGGATCGGGCGTCGGCTCAGGCGAGGGTGTGGGGGCTGGCGTGGGCGCGGGCGTAGGCGCCGGCGCGGCAAGCAAGGACAAGGCATCGCGCCGCAGCTCGTCCAGCCGGCTTCTCAGCGGTACAACGTGCTCATCGCTGGTCAAGACTTCTACCAGACGTTGAACGATGTTCTGAGCTGCTGCAGCCCGATGATCACTCAGCTTGCCCACCGCTTCGAAAATCTCCCAACCGCCAGCCGCGAACGCCTCTACGCACGTTTTCGCCTGCCCCAAAGTACGGCCGACGGCAGCTTCCGTAGTCTGCAGTTCTGCAAGAGCGAGCGTGGCGACGACGTCGGCCTCGGCTGCCTGCGCCAGGGCTGCGAGCAGCGCCTGGGTGGACTCGGCTGTCTGCTGGCGAGCACTCGGCGTACCGGCTGCATAGCGGCCAACCCGGTCGCGCACATCGGCTACCAGGCGTGTCACCAGCTCACGCTTCTCAGCCGTCTTTTGCTTCACTTCGTCGACCAGCTTGCCGACGTTCGCCGCATTCAAGGTCTGACCAAGCGTCAGTCCGAACAAGCTGGATGCGCGCTGCAACGCGACCTGCCAATGGCTGGGGTCAGGCAACAATTGCTCCCGCAGCTCCAGGTCTTCTGGAATGTTGTCGACCGTCGGCTCGTAAGGACCGCCATACCTGGTGAAACGGCGGTTGGTGCTGGCGGCGTAGGTCAGGATAATCAGGTTCTGCAGTTCTACAGGCAGTCCCATGGGCACGGGGTTGTCGATCCACTGTCGCAGTTTGGGCACCGTGATCGGGCCGCCGTCGCGGGCCTGGCACTGCGAGAAATGCGATTGCCAGTGCGGCTCGATCAGCAGGTGGGTCTCTCCCATCTGCCCCAGTTTGCAGGGGTTGACGACGGAGCGAACCAACTTGCGTAACGCTGAGTCCTGTACCAGTCCACGCTGCCCAGGGGACTCGATCGCCTTTTGCACCTCCGGCCAGATCTTGCGAATGGTGGCAGGTTTGATGTCGGTGTCGAATTCGGGATGGGCGGGATACTGGTGGGCGAACAACTGGCCCAGCAGGTTCTCGAACGCCGATTTGAAGTCCGCCCCAACCGGGGGGCGTGGGGAGAAGGTCGGGTCCAGCGAGCGGAACTGCTGGTCCGCCGTCAGCGTAACGTTAATGGCATCGCGCGGCTCGGGGCTGACGCCATACGCCACCTCCAACTGGGAGCGCAGCTTGCTGCGCAACTGGTCGAGCTGGTTACGCGCCAGCGCCTTCGCTTGCACCCGGTCCACGAACGACAGATGGCCTGCATAAGTGTCGAAACGCTCGCCCTGCAGGATGTAGTCCAGCACCACGAGGCGCCCTAGATCAGCCAATGCCTTGTTGCTCAGGAACGAAGGCAGCCAGACCAGGGTCCTAGAGTCGCCAGCCCGGTATTCGGCCAAGCGCGCCAAGTCATCGGCCGGGCCGAAGTTGTTATCGTCAAACGGGAAATCCAGCACCACCGTCCATGTGCCCGAGCGGCCGCGCAGACGGTCGTCCGTCATCTCGCGGACGTTTTCGTACAGGAGCTCGATTTCCCGAGGCGTGCCGCGCCAGTTGAACTTGTAGGTGTTGAACAGGTCGCCGACGTCCGGAATTTCCAGTTCCTTGAACAGCGCTTCGCGGATGCGCTTGCGGCGATTCCCCGCGTTATCGTTGGTCTCCGCCGCACGAAGAATCGGTTCGATGTCGACGCCGGTCACCTGAATCGAGACGATCGAGTTCGTGTCGTCAGTGACCTTGATTTCACCGATCTCACTGGCCCAGTCCTTACACTTGCGCAGTACGTCTTGGCCCTCGCGTCCCTGGATGGGCGAGCGGAAAGTGCCATGGTTCAGGGCCGCAAGCCGTGCGCCGGTCAAGCCCTTGAGGGATTCGACCTCGGGCACCAGGGCACCCAGCAGCAGCGTCTTGAGTAGACGGGCATCGTTGCGCAGGTTCTTGGCGGCCACGGGGTCTGCCTGGCCCAGCTTGATAGCCTCCCAGGTCACGTTGTGCTGGCGCTCAAGCATCGGCAACAGGCGCTGGTTATACAGGCGCTTGGCGTTTTCGAAGTGTAGGCGCATGCCCTCACTGAACGGTTCGTCCCCCTCGGCAATGGCGTCATACAGGTCGCCTACCGGGATTAGCTGGCCCAACTCGAGGTCGGCACGCCGGTCCACCAGCAGCTGCAGCATCAGCTTGAGGGCGGTGCGCTCCCGCTGCAGGGCGGCCGACACGGCAATCAAAGTTTGAACCAGGGCAGGCGTGAACGGATAGACCTTGCGAAACATCTCGCGGTCGGCCGTGGTGGTCAACAGGGTGTCCAGAACATCCTTCCGCATCCGAAGCAAGTCGTCAAAGGTGCTGTGCAAGGTCTGCCGTGCCACCTCGTCGACCGGACGCAGCACCCGCTTTTCCGCGATGGCGGGCAGGTTACGGTCCTCCAGCGTGATGCGGTGGAAGCGCGCTTCCCAGTGCTTCAGCACGTCGCCGAACTGTACTTGAACAGACCCCGCCAGGTTTTCGCCGACCAAGTCACGCAAGTCGCGCTGCCTTGCTACGAAGCTGATCAAGGGAATAGGGCGGTCGGCATTGGTCGCTTCGACCAGCTTGACTAGCTTGGTGCCTTCGCGGCTGACGAAGTTGACGTCGGCCGCATGGCTGGCCAGCCATAGCACCAGCTCGTCCAGGAACAGGATGACGGCGTCGTAGCCCAGAGCCTTGGCATGCCGGCTCATGATGCTCAAGCCGTCGTCGAGCGAGACAAAGGCTTCGCCGCTGCCCGCCAGCGACCGGTAAGCCGAGAAGAATTGGGTTATCAAGTCGCCCACCAGGCGCGAGCGCTCTTCGCCGTTGGGCGCTTCCAGCATGGCGGCCTCGAAGGCGGTGGCATCCCAGCCGCTCTCGAACGCGCCCCAGCCGCCGTCGCCGGCGGCACTTGCCCCTTCATTGAGCTTCGCGAAGAAGGCTTCGTCGCCCATGCGTTCGCGCAGGTCGCTCGCATCCTTGAACAAGCCCTCGGCCAGATAAAAGCCGGGCACCGGCGCATCCGGATGCTTCTTGCGGACGAACTCGGCGTACTGGCCGAGGATGGCCGACTCCATGTCGCGCGCACCGATCATGTGGTAGGGCACCAGCAAGAATTTCTTACCTTCGGTCCAGCCATGACGCGCTACCACGTCGGCCAACTCGGGCGTGGATCGCGCCAGAGTGTTGCCAGCCAGGAGGAGGTTCAGCACGGCCATGAAGTGGCTCTTACCCGAACCGAAACTGCCATGCAGGTAAGCCGCCTTGCTGCCGCCGCTTTGCACCGCCTGCTGAATGAAGCCCAGCGCGTTGGCAAAGGCGTCCACCAGCTGCGGAGTGACGACGTAGTCGCGCAGGGTTTGCTCGGGTTCGGTGACGCCCTTGGACAGTTGCAGGACAAAGTCGCCTTGATGCACCCGTTCGGGGATCGTAATGAGGTCTTTTAGCAGAGTCATTGTTGTGCTTTCTTGTGTTCTCTAAGGCGATCAGCTCGCCTTGCGGCGACCGCGTCTTGCAGTGACGACGGCAGGCTTCCAGGCTCGTAGATCGTCCAGCGTGAAGCTGAGCGATCGTGCTTCGTCGCTGACGAAGGTGCGGTAGTAGTCGCCCATGCGTTCGCCGTACACGGGATCCACCTCGTTGTGCCATTGCTCCAGCCAAGGCACTAGCTCCAGCAGGCCGGCCAGCAAGGGCTGCAGGCGGGCGGGCTCCCATCCCTCGGTATCCTTCATGTCCAGGTAGTAGCCGGCGATTGCCGTGGCCTGCTGCAGATGGTTCCAGCCGGCCCAGGCGATGACCATGCTGCCGTCGGCGCCACGCTCGCAGCCGGGGAAGCTGATCCAGCGTTCCTTCGGCACGTCCAGGCCGCCGCGCAGGCGCCAGAAGTCCGCCTTCAGGAAGTCCTTGCTCTGGTACTTGGGCGGGACAGGAATGGCGCCGACCTCCTCGGCTTTCCTGGCTTTCCTGAGCGGAGCAAATTGTTTGTTAAGCTCCTCGCGTACCCAAGCCAGGGCATCGGCATCCGGTTTGGCAGCGCCGGCGTGCTCACTGACAATCCGCATTAGCGCCTGGCGCGGCTCGGCCTCGAGGCCATCGATCTCGACATCAATAGCGTCCTCCCGGCGCTGCAGGGCCCAGGTATCCTGCCACTGTGCGCGCTTACGCAGGCCGGTGTCCGTATGCCGCAGCACGGGCAGGGCAGGCACGGCTTCCCCTGCCACCAGTTCCGCCACCAGTGCGGGCAGGTCGAAGTCGGCGTGACCGGCGTACAGCGCGGCGACCTGCATGAATTCGCGGTCGCGCGATACCGACTCGGCGAGACGATTGGTGCTGCCGAGTTGAGGCGATTGACCGGCGTCGGTCGGCCACAGGGCCGGGGCTTCGAGGCGGCCCAGCAGCCAGTCGCGCAGGGCGGCCTGCTCCTGGTCGTGCCAGTCGGGTGTGTTCCAACGTCGCTTGAATTCGGGCCGCTCGATCAGACCGATGGACTTGTCTGATTCGATCAGCTCGATGCGGCGGGCGACCACGCGGCGGTAGTCCTCGGGCCAGTGCGCCGGGATCTCTGTGATTGGCGTGGAGCCGTGGCGTTCGAACCAGGTGGTTTGATCGAGGCCAACGGCAATGCGGCGGGCCAGGACGATTTCGAAGGCGCGTTCGCCCAGTTCGATTTCCACCGGCGCTTGATACTCAACTTCGTCCACCGTCAGGTTGGTCGGCAACAAGCCGTAGAGGCGGTAGCAGTGCCAGTCTAGTTCCTCTTGAGTCGCGATCATCGTGCGGCGCAGTTGGGCGCTCTGGGCGTGAGCAGTGTCCAGGCTAGTGCGGGTCGGCAGCGGACCGGCACCTAGTAGCGCATTGGGTTGCCGAGCAGCCTGCTGACGGGACTGATTATCGAGAAGCGTGGCGATCGCGAGCGGCCGGTCGGCAGCGAGCGGGAACTCTGCGACATTGGTTGCATTGAAGGCATAACGTTCATCCCATAAGGTCTTGCGTACACGAGCGCCTTCGTTGCCAACGTGGTCGCCGCCCTTGGGGAAACACACCTGCTTCAACCAAAAACAGGCCACCGATGAATTCAGCAGCCCGAGTAGCCCCAAGTGCTCGTCTTCGCTGCTGCCATGGGCCAGCTTGATGACTGGTGCAGTCTGCTTGAATATCTTGCCTCCTCGGTCGAGGACAAAGTGATTGTGCGTTGCCACCTCGGCAAACGTGATCGCAAATTTTATTTTGAAGCGCTCAACCGGAATTTGACCATATGAATACCAGGGCTTGCCGACCTCACGATACGTTTCGCCGCCAAAGACCTTTCGGTTGTAGAGTGGGGTTCTACATCTCCAAATGAACCGCAATGCCCCCTCAAGTTCGGATGGCGAACGGAGGTTAACGTCATCAGTATACGGAAAGAGACAAACACTATTATCGTTGATAGCCCAGTCTCGTATTTCCTCTCCAATTGCAAATGGACGTAATGCTAACGTCTCACAGCCCTTTCGATTTGCTGCCTCGCTTGGTAAAACAAATACATCGTCAGCTTTAGTAATACAGACGAAGCCAAGATCAGTTGTTATCGAACTGAGCCGCGTACGATTTATTTCGATCTCTTCCTTTACGTCTGAGGCGCCTCCTCCTCCGATACTCCATGGATGTTTGCTAAAAGTTACTCGCGGCGTATCGGAAACGCTCACAAAATTACTTTCACTACCGACTCGATCAATCTGAGTTGTAATAGCGCTCCAAACCAAGCCCTTCGCTGGGTCCTTCGGTGTGGTGGGTTCTCCACTTATGCCCATGACAGTACGCACGCTGTCGGCTACCGGCCCGCGATGGCGTCCAAACAGGATCACCGTGGGCGTGCCATGTCCGGGGATGTAGGCGCCTGCCGTATCCACTATGTGGGTCAAATCCAAGCGGGGCAGTACCTGTTCGATCAGTTTGCTGCCGAACTCGCGCTTCATGAAGGAGTTAGCGGTGATCAGGCCAACATAACCGGCGGCTCGGCGATCCGACCCGGTTACCGCGAGTTCAAAGAATCGCTCAGTGAATGGTACGCCGAGCGAATATTGCCGGTGGCAGCTGGCATATTTGTCCCGGTACTCGGCATTGAGCGCTGCATCTTTGACCACGATGTAGGGCGGATTACCCACCACCGCATGGTACTGGCGACCGAGGATGCGCTGTACCTCGCCCAGGTCTTCGCTGGCGTAGGCATGGGCAAGCCCCGTGCTGGCGTGGCTTTCCGCGGCATCGAACAAGTCTTGGCTGTGCTTCAGGCCGAAGCGGGTGCCGTGCAGCAGGCTGTCGCCGATCGCCACCGATACCTTGAAGTCGTGCGCGTTAGCCAGCTGCCGGATGCCTGAGGCTTGCAAGGCCCCCACGAATAGCCGGAAGCGCGAGATGGCGACGGCAAATGGATTTAGGTCCACGCCTGCCACACTGTCCAGCGCCTTCTGTGCCATATCGACCGGATTGCGGCCCGGCTCATTACGCTGCCATTCAGCCAGCAGCCGGTAGAAGCCGCCCAGCAGGAAGTGTCCCGATCCGCAGGTCGGGTCAATCATGCGCACTTCGCGGAAGCCGAACTCCTGGATGGCTAGCGTTAGGGTACGGTCGAGGATGAATTCTTCGACAAACTCGGGCGTTTGTAGCAGCGCATAGCGCTTGCGCGTGGCCTCGGACAGGTCCTGGTACAAGTCGCCGAGGAAGCGAGTGTTCCAGTCCGGGTCCGTGAAGTCGTGTAGCAGCATGCCGGTGTTCGGATCGACTTTCTGCCAGAACTGGCGCAGCGCCATGGCGGCTTCGCCGCTGATCCCGAGACGGAAAACCGGGTTGTGCTCCTCGTCGAAAAAGCTGTGCAGGCCGGGCAGCCTTTCAGCCTCGCGGAAGGCCGCCAGCAGATAGTCGCGATCGTTGTCCAGCGGATGGCCCCGGAAATACGCTTCATGCCGGTCCCGCGCCAGCGCCAGACGGCCAGATGCGGGCGTGCCGCCAAGCCAGGGGCGAGCCACCAGCTCGTTGTCTTCGATAAAGCGCAGAAACACGCAGCTCAACAGCCAGTGCACGCTAGCCTGGGTGATGACCTGGTCGACCCAGGTCTCGAAGGTTTCGGCACTGCGGAATGCATCGCGCGCGGCTTGCCATTCGGCTAGCAGGCTGCGCTTCAGATCTGAGAGTTCTTCGACGCGCTGCAGAAGGTCACTCTCCAGGCGCTTGAGCTGCCTGGTCAGGTCGGCCAGGAGTTGGGGGGCATTAATCACTATGGAGCTTTCCGGCTACGAACTGACTAGCACGGCTGCCAGTCTTGGTTCGGTGTTGGTTTTCCGCCCAAGCCTGCGGCAGCGCCAAGGTGCGGGTGTTATTGATGTTGTTCACCAGGGGCATTGCCACGCCGTCGATGACGGGTAGGCCCTGATGGCTGGTGGGGAGCAGAATCCAGGCGCTGGGCGTGTATTCAGGCCGGCCGGCGTGTTGCTCCAGTTCGGAAATTAGGCTCATCAACTCGTAGCGAGCCAGCAGCCCGACGCTGACCAGCAGGATCGGTGACGGGTTCTCGAGCAAAGCGGCACGCACGGAAGGTAGGGCGCGCTGTACGAGACGTAGGAGGTTGGTCCAGTTTCTGCTGCCGCGCTCGGCGGCATCTGCCTGCAGTACCACGTTCCAGTCGATACCTACTGCGCGGGCTTGCTCGCGCAAGGCGCCAAGCAGCAATGCATCGAAATTGATCCGTTTGACGGCCGCCGACGGCATGGCGGGGGCGCCGAAGCGGCGCATGAGCTCCGTCTCAGCACGTCGAGCCAGACGCGGCTGCACAGTCAAAACAAGCATGCCACCATCTCCCAGGCAGCGCAGCAATCGTTCCTCGACTGCCGCCGCCAGGACGACATCGTCGTCGATCTCCGAGTGGCTGGTCAACAGGGTGGCCTGGCGCGAGAACTGGGTGGTGGTGCCGGCCGTCTGGCTGCGTCCCAATGTGGCGAGCCTGTATGCGCCTCTCCCACTTGCCGCGCCAATGTCCCAGGCCAGGGGTGCATCGACCGCTTCAAGGAGACGATCCAGGACTGGCCGGCCGGGCAAGGCAGTGGCTTCGGGGTAGCGGCCGCGGACCCGATCCTGGATGTCTTTTACCGCCAGCTCAGGTGCGCCGACCAGGGCGCCCAGGGATTGCCGCAGCGCCTGGAGGGGCGCCATGCCACGCGAGTACATCTCCTGGCGGCTAGACACAGCCGCCATGCGAGACGCCGATGCGGCTAGGCGCAACAGCCGGGTCGGCGTCAACGGCAGTGGTGCGATTCCACCAAGGTGCGCGGAAGCGGGCAGGGGCACGCCTTCCAGCATCTCCAGTACGCGCGCCGGGGGCAGCAGCGGGTCCGCCAAGGCGCAGGCATCGGCAGCAATGCCAAGCTGGCGTGCATAGTCGGCCCACCCGGCCGCGCTGGCGATCAGCATGGATGGATGCTCGAAGGACTCGAAGCGCGGCTTGTCGAGGTGGGCTTCGGCTTCTACTGCGCCACGCAGGACGGCGGTGGACTGGCGCAGCCGTTCGGCGTCATCCTGCGAAGCGCAGCCGCGCAAGGCCAGCAGGGCCATCGCGCCTTCCAACGCACTCATAACATTCCCCTGGCTGCGGACCAGCGAATCGATCTGGTGACGCAGTTCGGTGAACGCCGGGTTCTTGAGCCAGCGCTCGCGAGCCTTGACCAGGGCAGCCGTCAAGGTGCCGCGGTCGACTTCGCCGGCCTGGGCTGCCTCGCCCAGGCTCGGCCATGCGCCGGCCTTGACGGTATCGTCCAGACCCAGGTAGTGGGCCAGTGCCGCTTCTTCGGGCCGGTCATCGCCGGCCGGCCGGCGCGGCAACAATTGCGCCGCGAGCTCGTTGATGCTGACTGCGCCTTTCGCATCTTCGTCTGCGTCGTGCGCGGCGGTCCGCCCCTGGGTAAGGTCCGGCCTGAGGCGCGCCAGTTCCTTGGCAGTGAGGCGAATCTCCTTACGGATTTTGTCGCCGACGCCGCGGAGATACCGGAAGCGGACACGGTCGACCGCCAACAATTCGCGGGCGTTGTGCACGCCCATGCGCTCCAACACGTCCTGGGCTTCCAGGCTGTAGCCTAGTTCGGCCATCGTAGTTTGCGCATTGGCCGTCAGAACGATGGCGGCCAGGCCGCTAGCGGGCATTGCGTCGTTCGGGTGTACCGTCTGGCGAGCGGTGAAGATCGCACGCCAGGCGCGGAGCATGTCCTCTGCATTGTCGAAGCGCTCGCGGTAGTCGCGCTTCAATGCTTTTTCGAAGAAGCTGGAAAAGCCCTCGCGGGTGACGGGGTCGAAGACGTCCCGTTCGATCGTCACTTCCTGGTTGAGCATGGACGGCGAAGTCTGTCCATCGCCCCATACCGGCGGCTGCCCTACTGCCATCTCATACAGAGTAACGGCGAGCGCGAAGCGCTCCGCATACAGGTCCCAGCGCGCCGGCCGACGCAGCGGAAGGAACGGGTCGAGGTAGGGATGGGTGCCAGCCGTGATGTTGTCCGTCGGCGTACGGGAGAGCGAAAAATCGAACAGGACCAGCTGCAACTTGCCGCTGCGGTTTTCGGCGATGCCGATGTTATCGGGTTTGATGTCCCGGTGCGCCACGCCTTCGGATTCGAGGTAGTTGACAGCCTCGATCAGCTCGTCGCCGAAACGCTGCAGCATGTCGAGCGACAGGCGGCCTTCATCCTTGAGCTTTTCCGCCAGAGTCCGGGGGCCAGCGCCCTTGAGTAGCAGCGCGGTTCGACCGGACACCGTGAGCGTGTCGCGGTACGCCACGATGTTCTGGTGGTGCAGCCGCGCCAGCACCTCGCCCTCTGACGTCAAGCGGTCGTTGTGACCGATGTCGATGGCGACCTTGAGGATGCTCTCTTCGTCGCTGCCATCCCGGCGCACCAGCAATGCGTCACTCGACGAGCCGCGGCCCACGCGCTTGACGACGGTGAACCCGCCTTCAAGCCTGTCGCCGGCACTGGCAATGCTGGGGTCGACGGTAGCTTCCGGGTCCGGCGTGGTCAGCTCATCCTCGACCAGGTCGAGTTCGTCGAGGAAACCCTGGATCGTGTCGTAGCGTGCCAGTACGTCCGGCGAGGTAGCGAATTGGATCAGGTCTTGCTGCCGCGCGCCGCAGCCGTCCATGGTATCGGAGAGCCTCAGGCCCTGGCCGATGCGCAGTTTCTCGGACAGCTCCAGGGTCGACCCTGCGGGGGGCTGCCCGGTAAAGATGTAGTTGCTGATGCAGCCGAGCGAAAACACGTCGAGACTGGCGCCATGTGCCGGGTCGGCCCGCGTGGTTTCGGGGGCCAAATAGACGAGACCCGGATCTTCGACGTAGTCCTCGACGTGGCGTGTGCCGGTTGTGCGGTGCACGGTGTCCGGCGACGCCGAGTCGCCCACATTGCGCGAGGCAGTCTGCCAGTTCATCAGGCGCAGGTGCATGGCGCCGCCATCCGCACCGTGGACGAGGATGCTCTGCGGGCCCAGGGCGCGGTGGTACAAGCGTTTGCCATGCGCGTACTTCAGCGTCTCGGCGATATCGCGCACCAGTTGCAGCCGCTGCGTCACGGTGAGCGTCTTGCCTTTCTCGCGGAGCAGGTGGTCCAGGCGCACCGCTTTAGGATCGTGATCGAAAATTAGGGCAGGGCCGAGTTCAGTGTCCTTGTAGTCGCGCACGCGCAGGATACCCGGGTGATCGATGCCTTCAAGGACCTCGAACTCACGGCGGGCCTGTCGCAGCCGGGCTGCACGGCTTTCGGGACTGGAAGCCGTGGCGAGCGTGTAGATCCGTACGCGCCGGTGCACCGTGTCGACGCTGACATGGCTCGCCTCCCAATCTTGGAAGCCTTCGCCTTCGGTGATCAGATTGGTCAGCTTGTAGTCGCCGACCTGGCGATGCTTGTTCGATTGGCGGATGCCCGCCTGGAGCAAAGCCCTGCCGATCGCTTTGGCTTGCGTAGCGTCGATGGGCGCCGGCACCCGTGTGGTGATGCCGTTACTCAGAGCGCCAACGATTCCTGGATCGTCGAGCGTTCCCGGTCGCCCTTGCTGGAAGGTGGCGCTCCTGGCCAGACCCTCCAATCGGCACGAGAGGCTCGTGGACGACAGGAAGATGGCCGGCTCGACGAAAGGCAAGCGAATTTTGCCTTTGACGATGGAAGGCTGTCGCCGCAGCAGGCTGGCCAGGCGCTTGGCCTTGCGATTCGCCAGAATCAGCGGGTTGTCGTAGGTAGACGAGCGCTCGTCGGTCGTCCAGGTCCAGCTATGGGCATCACCGCGTAGTACACCTGGGCGGCTCTTGATTTCCACCAAAAAGAGGCCGGCGGGTGAGAGCACTAGCGCGTCCACCTCGTTGACTTTGCCCTCGTCGTCGATGAACTCGAAATTGCTCCAGACGTGCCAAGGATCCCGGTCAGGCAAGTTGGAACGGAGCCACTCGAGCGCTTCGCGCTCCCAAGCGAAATTAGATTCGGCAATCGCCTGCCAGCGAGAGGCGCTCAACGTCACGATGCGCCTCCATCAGCGTCCGGTGCGTACTCGAAAAGCTCGCCCACGGAACAACGGAACAGGCGGCACAAGGCATCGACGGCCGCTAGGTCCAGGCGAGTCGCGGTCTCCTTGTACAAGGCGGTGACTGTGCTGCGATTCAAGCCGGTGAGGCGGGAAACGTCGGAGATGCGGAGCTTGTCCCGCCCCATGAGAGCAGAGAGGTGGCAGCGGACCATATTTTCCTAAGGTCATTGCGGGGTGTTGCGCAGAATAGCAAAATGCTCAACTCCGCACAACCCTGATTGTTCCTGTTTTAACGAGGGAGGACTTCGAACCACAAAATGTGAACATCGATGGTGTTAAAGAATGCAGCGAGTAACAGATTTTGCTGATTTAGCAAATAAATGACAATGTGAGTGTTTTGGCCATTTAAGAAGTTGTTATTCTGAAAGGGTGGTTTTTATGCTTTTCCTCTGCTTTTAGCCTCCCTTTATTATCAGATCGCAGAAATAACGTGGCCAAGTTCACTACCGACTATGTCAATCTCATTGCCAACAACCTCCGTGATAGGTACAGGACTGGTTTTCCCATCCTGAAGGAGCTGGTTCAGAACGCCGATGATGCTGGGGCAACATCGCTGACATTTGGCTACCATGAGGGGCTTGATGGCGCGGCGCACGAGCTGCTTCGAGGGCCGGCGCTATGGGTGCTGAATAACGGTCGATTCAAGCCGCAAGACCGGCAGGCGATTCAATCGTTCGGATTGAACAGCAAGGCAGCCGAGTCCGGAGCGATCGGCAAATTCGGCCTCGGCATGAAGAGCGTATTCCACCTGTGCGAGGCGTTCTTCTATGTGGCAAGTGACGGCACCGAGGAATTTCTTGAAGTGCTGAGCCCATGGTTTCAGGATACGGGCAGCTATGAGAAACACGTAGCGTGGGAGCAGCTTTCGGAGCGCGATCTCGACACACTCAAGGCCGTCGCGCGCAGCCATCCGACAGCACAGCCGGACCGGAGCTGGTTCATGCTGTGGGTTCCCCTGCGCCGACGCAGCCATGTGCCGCACATCGACGGGGAGGCGACAGCCCCCATTATCGATCGTTATCCGGGCGATGACGCCGGAGAGGACTTGGACTTCTTCACGGAACCCGGCATCGATCAGCGGATCGGCAAACTGCTGCCATTGCTTCGTTGTCTCGAGCGGGTACAGTTTAGCGGGACGCGAAAGCTTTCCGCATTCGATGTGGAGCTTAACGTGGCCGATGGCGCACAGCGCCTGGACCATGAAACCGATGGGCTGGTCGCACGCGGGACGGTGTGGAGCGGCGATTCCCGAAGCGCGCGCCTGCACTTCATGGCGATGCAGACGTCCCGGTTCGGCAAGCTTCCGTTCAATCGGCTGCAGGCGGCGGCGGGATGGCCGAAGTCGAATGCGATCGTCGCGCCGGGCAAGCGTGCGCCAGTTCCTGACAAGGGCCAGCCGGAAGGAGCAGTGCTTGTCTCGCATGTAGACGGGCGACGTGGGCATCTTTCAGTGCAGTGGGCAGTCTTCCTGCCGACAGAGGACCAGGGCTTCCGCTACGAAGCGCATATTCCGAACAGTTCGCGCGAGATCGCCGTCACGCTGCACGGGCAGTTTTTCGTCGACGCAGGACGACGCGGCATCGAGGGCATGGACCGCCTTACCGATGCCATCGACCTGACCTCTACGAAGGTCGAATCCGCAGTGCAGGTAGCCTGGAACCAAGCCCTGGCCCAGCAGGTCGTGCTGCCGATGGTGCTGCCGGCGATTGCGCGCTATGTGCAAACCGAAGGGTTCGGCGACGAGCACGTCACGGCATTGACCGAGGCGCTGACCCGCTGCTCCGCCATCGGCGATTCGGGTGCGCGGGTATTCTTCAGTACGGCCTTTTTCCCGCAGTTGTGCCGGGAACACGTGTGGCTACGCGTACTCCGGCCGGAAGGCGCCGCCTGGAAGCTCCTGCCAGCCAACGAGGCCCGTCTGTTGCTGCTTCCTCGTCCGGTCGACGCCGACCGCGAGCGGCCCTGGCGCGTACTGCCAGGCCTGCGACACCTGCGCGGCGTCGAGTTCGTCGACAACACGGCCCCCAGGATCTGTCCGCAGATTGAGCCCTGGACCGAAGAAGAGGTCTGCCTGGCCTTGGAAGGGCTGCCTGCGGCGTCCCTTTCCAGTGAAATCGGACTCCGATACCTGAACGAGTTCCTTGGCATGCACGAGAAAGTGGCCTTGAACACGGAGCTTGTGCGCTCGCATCTGGTTGCTCTCATCAGGAGCGTCTTGCGCGACTGCCCGCTGACCGAGGTGCGAGCGCAGCGCCAGCTGTTCCGGCAACTCGTTGCCCAGCTGCCAAACGAGAAGTGGTACGGGATCGGGACCCGAACGACCGCAGCCAACGGGGCTTTGCCGGAAAATTTTTACAAGCTGTTGGCTGCCAGCACGACCGACGCACTGTTGTTGCCCGCCGACCTGACTCCGGAGGGCGAGCCGGGCCGGCCCTCGTTCATGGACATCGAAACATGGCTACGTTGTGTTGGCGATATGGCTGTCCGCAGCATCGAGGCCGGGCGCTGTCTGGATGTAGCCGAAGTCCTGGTCGGCGCCGTCAGCAATGATCGTGAAAAGCAGTCTGAACTGCTGCGCCGAAATACTAGTCTGCGGGTGTTGCGTGCATTCGACGTGCGCAACAGCGAGGAGTTGCCCTGTTCGCTCGAGGAGCTCTTAGAGGCGCACTCCCAGGGACAGTTGTTTAAATCATCTGACCCCAAGGATCGCTTTGGCTTAACCAAGGACCTTGGACGTGCAGTTCCCGGGCTGAAGCTCCTGGTCGTTCGCCCTCTCGTCGGCAGCCATGTTCAGTCAGCCATGCTGTCCAGGGGCGAGGATTTACCGCAAACGACCAGCGCTGCGGCGATGTTCCGCTGTATTGGCGAGCAAACCCTGCCGCCGAATCTTGCCGAGCCTGAGCTCAGGAAGCGTATGCTCGCTCTCGTCAGTAGTGTCGAGAACCTCAACATCGAGGCTGTTCGCCGCGGTGTACGCTATCTGCTCCATGGGAAGGCAGATCACTTCCATTACAACGGCGCACTATGGAAAGATCCTTCGGTGCAGACGTCACCATGGGTTCTACTGTGGCGCATGGTGGCGGAAAATAGCTGGAACGTGCTGCCTATCGATCTGAGTGCACAGATTCCGGACACATGCTCCAAAGCGCTTGGGATAGTGCCGGTTGATCAAGCAACCGTCACGACAAAGCTGCGAACCGACGTAAGCTTTGGTGCAGTGCGGGCGAATGAATTCACGCAAGCACAAAGAGATCTGATCCTCGCTCAACTTGATGACGAGACAGCCTGGCGCCGCTTGCCGCTGCATCGCGATATCGACGGTGAATTCGGCCCAGCGACTGGCGCCTGTTACCTTGGCAGCGAACCTGGGCTGCCACTCGGCCTGGATGTGGCGATTCGCTTCATTTCCGCTTCAACCGATGAAGCACACCTGCGCCGTCAACAGACCTGGGTGACGCGCTGGTCCGCCACGCACGCCGCCAGTGAGGTTTTGCGTAGCGGCCAGGCCGATCAACACTGGCGGTACCTGATGGACTTGCTGCCTGAGCTGGCGTCGCGTGCCGGGCTCGCAGCTCCCTGGCATGAGGTTGCGTGGTTGCCGCTCAGGGCCGGCGGTACGATCTCCTTGTCCCGCTTGATCCACTTGGACCCACTCGGCGCCGACATCAGCAGCCTCGCCGTTCGAGCCGGTTATGTGCACGCGGGGCTCGCGGATTTGTCGGATGAACTGAGGGCTCACAAGGCGTTCGGCTGTCTCGAGCCGCTCGCTCCATCGGGCGGGCGGGCTCTCGCCATGCTCGGCCACCTGATGGGCAGCTCAGGACTGCTGGTTGGACGCCGAGCGAGGGAGATCGCTGCGCATGTTGATCGCCACTTGGTTGTGCTGTCCAGCCTTTGCAGCGCGCCTGGTTGGGAACTCGTGTCGAAGGCCATTGCAGCGACAAGTCTGCGGGACGTGGAAGTCCATCTGCTGGGTTCCATTTTGGCGCCCCTGCCGACCGCGCATGCGCAGCATGTGCTCCACGAATTGGTGCAGCGATACTCGTACTCGCAGGTTCGCGAGGTATTTCTGCTGTATTTGAAGGAATGGGTGGAAAGTGGCAGTGTTGTCGAACTCCGAGGGAAGCTGTCGGCGCTGAGCTTGCCTGCGGCCGATGGCACGTGGAGGCCGGCAACCGAATTGGCCCACGGCGCATTCGGTGTGGTGGCTGCTAGCGTGATCGATCCGGACGTTGCAGACGTCCTCGCTGGGGTCATTTTCTCGAACTCAGGTGCCCCGGCGCCAATATCCGACGACGCAGTTGACTGCGACCGTGCAGGTAAATGCATCGAGTCTGCACTCGAGGGATGGAGCGAACCGTATGCGCAAAGTGGCGTTCGTCCCGCGGTCGGTGCGTTGATGGGCCTTTTTGGCGATGGAGCAAAGGCTCTGGCCGAAAGCTGGATCGCTCCGATTTCCTTCCGAGACTACCTCTTCAAAATCAACTGGAAGGATCCGGGCTACGAGACAGGCGTGGATCGACGCGCGCGTTGGATGGGCGGGCACAGTAGTGCCGAGCGTCCGTTCGCGCTACTGAAACCCGTTTTCAAACCGGCGGAGAATGCTGTCGTATCCGCTCTCTCGCTCACCGGTGAGGAGCTGAACCTGCCGCTCGACAATGGCGAGTCGATGACGACGCTCCTGGCCGGCCCCTTGCGTTGGCTGGGCGGCTATGATGTCGAGGTGCGCATGCGGCCGATCGACAGCCTCGATGCGTTCGACCTTGACCGTCGGAAGGCGATTCTCCAGGAAACCGCAGAGTCTCTGCTGCGCAGCCTTTACAGCCAGGACCATGCAAATCTGACCGAATTATGGAATCTGTTCGAGGATGCAGATCAGGTCGAGCTGGACGTCGCCCACAGCCTGATCCTTGAAGGGCTGCCCCAGCTGATGAGTCAGCTGGCCGGCGTCAAGCGTCACCCCTTGATCGCTGCCGTGCTCGAAGCCTTGGACAAGGGGCGCCGCGATTTGGCCAGCGCCGAGCGCGCGAAATCGAATGTGGATGGTCCGCGGGGGCGTATCCGCAAAGCTCTCGACGAATTGGAAAAGTTGGTCGTGGAGGATGCGTCGGTTCAGATGGCGCTCCTGCAAGCGATTCAGAAGAAACTGGTGCGGTTCCAGTACGAACCATCGAGCATGCCGTTCGAACTGCTGCAAAACGCAGACGACGCTGTCGTCCAATACCAGGAGATGCAGCGCGTGGAAGGAAGACACGCCTTCACGGATGCGGCCATCGACAGATTTGTCATCACGGGCACGAACCAGGGGCTGGTCATGGTCCATTGGGGACGGCCGATCAATCATACGGGACGAAACGAAAACTACCGGTCGGAGTATGCCAAGGATCTGGAGCGCATGCTCATGCTGGGGGCATCAGCCAAGGAACTGGACGATGGCGTCACCGGCAAATTCGGTCTTGGATTTAAAAGCATCTTCCTCGTTACCGAGCGGCCTGTCGTAAAAAGTGGCGATCTGCAGTTCGAGATCGTGGCCGGCTGTCTCCCTCGGCGGGCAAGCCTCGGCCACGAAGCGAAAGCAGTCGAGTCCCGGTATCGGCACACTGCGCTTCGGCCGACTGTCATCGAGCTGCCGATTGCCGACGGCAGCAGGGCTCCTTTAGGGCGATTCCGTGCCTTGGCCGGACTCTGCACGGTGTTCGCGCGACAGATCAGACGCATCATGGTTGACGCCGAAGAGTATGGATGGAAGCCCGTGCGTCTGCTGGAGACGGCGGGAGCATGGTGCGAAATAGGACTGGTGCAGCTACCCCATAAGGACCGGCTCATTCCCGGCCGCTTGTTAGTGCTGCGTTGCCATCAAGGCGCGGCCGTCGTGCGAATCGATGGCGGCGCGGCACGTTTCGATCACGAGGCCGAGTCTCCGGTACCTGCAATCTGGGTGCATGCTCCGACGCGCGGTACGCCGGCGACCGGGCTAGCGCTCAATGCCGACTTCGACATCGATACCGGACGCGGAAGCCTGCCGCAAGGGGCTGGTGCGCAGCGTAATCGGGACATGGCGTGCGATCTCGCGAGCAGGCTGGCGCCTGTGCTGGCGGATCTCATCACGCAATCCGGATCGGACTGGCCGTTGTGGTCGGAGCGACTGGCTGCGCGCAAGGATATGCAGGCAGCCGCGTTCTGGCATGCGTTCTGGGCCACCGTGTTTGTCGATGCAGGTGATGAAGCTTCACAGGACGTGCAATTGGTGGCAGCGTACGTCGATCGGCTCTTCGACGAGGTGGTGGCGCGAACCGGCCTGGTGCCGAATGGCCTGCCCGGTGAGTTGGGTGCGTTCGCCAAGCCGGACGACCTGCGGGTGGCTATCCGGTGTGACCGGCTACAACAGGTTTTGCCCGTCTTGCAGCGTTGGCCGGCATTCATGGCCGTGTATCCGATTGAAACGTGGTGCGGGTTCGAGGTGCGGGCGTGGCTGGATGCGGAAGACGGCGTGGATGAAGAAGCAAGGATCAAGGAACTGGACCGTGATGTCTTGCTGCTCACCTTGGGGGAGGGCGAGAAGCGGCGTTTGGGGCCGGATGAACTGGCGTCATTAGCGGCGGTGATTCGGGCGTGGCCGCAGGGGCCGACGGAAGTGCAGGGATGGAGGAATGGGCTGGCGCTGGTGCATCTCAAATCCAGGGCCGGGGACTGGAAGCCCGCCTACAGCCTGATCATTCCAGTCACAGGTGCGAACGACCCGATCCTGGGCTTTGTGCCGGACGATATGTTGCTCGACACGGCGTATGAAAAGTGCAAGGGCGACTGGGAAAGTATCCGCCCGTATCTGAGCTCGCGAACCCTTCCGGCTGATGAACTGGTGCGCTGTGCCTTGGCCGCATCGTCAGCGGACAGCCGCCTTGCCGTCGTGTCCTGGCTTGCGAGGAGCCTGGACAACATGCTCGTGTGGTTCTCCATCAGATCCCGAATGCATGGCGAGCACTGGTTGTTCACCTTACAGGATGACCCTGGGCTTCTGGCCCACTTGTCGCATGAAGACCGTGCACTACTGCTCGCGCGTTTACATCCAGGCAGCACCGAGCAGGACGAAGTTGAGGAGCTTGAACAGATCCTGGAGCCGGTGCTGAGTCTCGAACTCATTCATGACTGGTGGCTGGCCAAGGGGCACGTACATCTTCGTGATTACGAAGAGGCACTGTGGCCGAAACATGTCGACAGACAGCGTTTGGCCGCCGACGAACCCGACCGTGACACATGGATGACCTTGTTTAGTTTGGGAGTTTTCCGCCGGTTCGGCCGCGTGCGTGATGAACAGAATCGCGCATTTCTCGAGTTCCTGCAGGACCGTGGCTGGTGGAGGACGATCAGCCAGGTTCACCCGGATCATGGACCTGACCAATGGATGGCGATTCTGCGTGAGTACGCTGAAACCAACCAGGTAAGCGGGCTGTTCGAGCGATGGATGGACAGCTTTGCGAGTTTGTATCGTCTGGCGCGCTGGTACGACGAATACGTTCATCTCTTCCGTGGGCTGCAGTATCGCAGCCAGCAGGAAGCCCTGCATCTGCTCACGCCAGCCGACGACTATTCGTTCAGCGGCTCTGGATTCGATGCGCCGACCCTGCACCGCACCTTGCGCGTCGGGCACAACCTTGTCGTTCGCGAGTTGCTGCGTGCTGGGGTTCTGCGTTCCGAGACGGCGCAGCGCATGGCCTACATGCCAGGCAGAGCCGTACTCGGTTTTCTTGCAGAGCTCGGGCATCCCGATCTGCAGAAAAGCGAAGAGATCCATGACATGCTCGTTCAAGAGCTCGGCAGCGTCGAACGGGCCAGTTTTGGGGGCGACTTCGACATTCCCTTGATAATGCTGGCTCTAGACCCTGCGCTTCGTGAAGAGGTGTGGGCCTGGGCCGAGCGCGATGAGCCGGACCCGGAACCCGACATCGAGGAGGAATTGGTATGAAGACGGAGGGGCAACTGAAGGCGGGCGGTACGGTGATGCACGCCGTGCATGGGCAGGGCGTGCTCATGATGACCGAACGGGACACGGCAGTCGTTCGTTTCGCGCACGGTATCGAACAGGTGTTCAGCCCCGATTTGGTCAGCGTCTTATCTGTAGCCGAAGCGGCCGAGCACGCTGAAGTGTCCTCATCGCTGCAGGTTGCACTGAAGGTGCAGGCCGAAGCGATAGCATCCGTGAACGATGCATGGGGCGTGTTCACGCGGTCGCGTATTTCGCTGTTGCCTCACCAATTGTGGGTGTGCCACCGTGCGCTGCGCGACTGGCCCATCCGCCTTCTGATTGCGGATGATGTCGGGATGGGTAAGACCATCGAGGCCGGACTCGTCCTCTGGCCGCTGCTGGCGAATCGGCGTGTTCAGCGCGTACTCATCCTGGCGCCGGCCAAGCTGGTCGAACAATGGCAGCAGCGTTTACGGAGCATGTTTGACATCCGGGCGGCTATCTACCATCCCGATCTGGACACGGTCCGCGCTGACTTCTGGGGGATTCATCAGATCGTGGTGGCATCCTTGCCGACCATCCGGGCAGACAACAAAGGGAGGCACCAACGCCTGCTTGACGCGCCCGCATGGGACATGGTCATCGTCGACGAAGCGCACCATTTGAACGTCGAGGAAGGAGCTAACCGTACCCTGGGATTCGATTTGCTGGACAAGCTCCAGCTGGCGGGTAAAGTCGAATCATGTGTCCTCTTTAGTGGCACACCGCACCGCGGCAAGAGCTATGGGTTCTGGTCCCTGATGAGTCTGGTCGACCGTGAAGTTTTTGGATCAAAACGGAATGAAGCCGAGATGCTTCGAGCGCTGCCTCGCTACCTGATTCGTAACGCGAAACAGAAGGCGACTGACATGAAGGGGAATCGCCTGTTTCAGCCGCTGCGGCAGTTCCCCGAAACCTTCGCCTACACGCCGGCTGAAGACGCCTTCTATCGGCTCATGTCCGAATTCATCATGGCGGGCAAGGCGTACGCGTCCTCCCTTGCCAAGGCCGAAGGAGGGCAAGTCATGCTGGTGCTGATCGCACTGCAGAAGCTGGCTTCGAGTTCGATTGCCGCTGTGCTGGCTGCGTTGAAGACTCGGCAGGGAAGGCTTGGCCAAGAGGCGAGCCGTTCGCGTGCGGAGTTGGAGATGCCTGCGGACGCTGGAGAGGACGAGCTCCAACAGGCCCTGAATGCCTGGGCACGCGATGCTAAGCGCGCTCGGTTGCAGCTGATGGAAGACGAGGGAAGGCATCTTGAGGAGCTGATCAGGGCGGGCGAGCAGGTCACCGAAGAAACGCGTGTGCGGAAAGCGATCGAGGTGATTGGACGACGTTTCGCAGACGAACCCGTGCTGATGTTCACCGAATACAAGCGTACGCAGGCGCTGATGGTAGCGGCCCTGATGGCCGAGTTCGGTGGCGACTGCGTAGGCTTCATGAACGGCGACGATCGTCTTGAAGACGTCTCGCTGCCAGACGGTCGTCTCACAAGTTTGAGTGGCCGGCGCGAGGATATGTGCGACGCGTTCAACGCCGGGCGAATTCGCTTTCTGGTGTCGACGGAGGCAGGCGGCGAGGGTATCGATTTGCAGCACCGGTGTAGTGCGCTGATCCATGTCGACCTACCGTGGAATCCGATGCGCCTCCACCAGCGTGTCGGTCGCCTGAACCGCTATGGCCAGAAGAGGCCGGTATCGGTGGTTTCCTTACGCAACCCGGACACGGTGGAATCGATGATCTGGGAGAAGCTGGAGAGTAAGCTGTCGAGCATCATGCTGGCTGTCGGCTCAGCGATGGATGAGCCGGAAGACCTGTTGCAGCTTGTGCTAGGCATGAGCGGTGAGCGCATCTTCGATCAGCTGTTTGCTGGCGCAGCTGGCATTTCGCGTGAACGTCTCGATTCTTGGTTTGACGAAGCAGCTGGGACTCTGGGCGGAGCGCCGGCACTTAAGGCCGTGCAGGATCTGGTCGGTCACGCAGCAAGTTTCGACCTGTCGGCCTTGAAGGATGTGCCTCCGGTCGACCTGCCGGACCTGCTTCCGTTCTTTCAAAACCTGCTGACACTGAATCACCGACGGCCGAAGGTGGATGGCCACGCGCTGTCGTTCAAGACCCCGGAAGAGTGGATCACGAGCCATACGATCCGGCGAAGCTACGAGAATCTTTTGTTTGATCGGAACTTGCCCGCTGGAGCAGGGGACCTCATGGGGGTGGGGCACCCACTGATGGAGAAGGCGCTGCAGCAAGCGTCCCGTCTCTCTGGTGTGTTCTGTGTGGCTGAAGGATTGAAAGCTCCGCTTCAGGTGATTTCTGTCTCCAGCCGCGTGACAGGCCGAGGTGAGGCATCACGGCGCTTCGTCTTTGGTATCTCGGGTCAACCCGACAATTTTGTCTTGCTCAAGGATTGGGAGGTCTTGCGTGCGGTCGAGCGATGCACCCTGAGGCCTGAGCCGGCGGCGGACGTGTCCGAGAGATCCGCACAGGTGCAGTTATGGCTCGATCGCGTGTCCGAAGCAAAGCCAGGTTTGCTGGCTTCCGAATCGTTGCCGTTCGAATCGCTCCATGTTGTGGAGGTTGCGATGCTGTGGGTTGATCTCTGAACACGGATGGCTCTTTTCCATAGGTGCAGTTCTGGAGGACTTGGCGCAGTGAAAATCAGAAAAATAATGATCAAGAACTTTCGTGGGGTGAAAGAGCTTGATTGGGATCTTCCAAAAGCAGACATTTTCTGCTTAATTGGCAAAGGTGATTCCTCCAAGTCCACCATCTTGGAGGCCATTAGATATGCGTTCCATCCACAATGGAATCTAACCTTCAGCGACGCTGACTTCCATCAGTGCAAGGTTTCAGATCCAATCCTTATTGAGGTCACTATTGGCGAACTGACTGAACAGTTCTGCTCGCTGGACAGGTACGGCCGTTACCTCCGGGGCTGGGATGGAACCGCTCTAAAGCTCACTGACGAGCCAGAAGACTACCTTGAGAGTGTCTTAACCGTGCGGCTGACGGTCGACAAGGATCTTGAGCCCAAGTGGGTGGTGATCTGTGATCGCCACCCTGACGGTGTTCTTTTTAAGCAGGGTGACAGGAACAAAGTCAGCGTGGGCCTCATTGGTGCCTACAGTGAGAAGCAGCTTTCATGGGCCGCAGGGACGGCGTTGGCGAAGCTCACCGAGACGCAAAGCCTCAACGAGCAACTGTCGAATGCCTCCAGAACAGCCAGAGCTTCTTTGGACGCTGATCGGCCTGTCTCCCTCAAGAATTTCGACGCAGCGGCTGAGAAGTCGCAGGAGATTGCCAAGCTGTTGGGTGTGCCAGTGTCGGACGCCTATAAGGCTCACCTCGATCTGGCTTCTATCAATCTCAAAGTGGGTGGGTTAGCCCTCCATGACGGTGACATTCCTCTTCGTCAGTTGGGGCTTGGGTCAAGGCGAACGCTGCTGTGTGGCATCCAGAAGTTGGGTTTGGAAGAGGGCCACATCACGTTGTTTGACGAGGTGGAGTTTGGCTTGGAGCCACACCGTATCACCCGCCTGATTAAGCATGTCCGGGAGGACAGGCGAGGGCAATACTTCCTCACCACGCATTCGCCCACAGTCCTGCGTGAACTCACCGTCAAAGAGCTATACGTCGTGCATAGCAAAGGTGGGGTGATTAAGATCATTTCTGCTGCTATGGATGGGCTGAAACAGCTTGAAGTGCAGGGGAAGATTCGATCCAGCACGGAGGCGTTCCTGGCAAAGAAGGTTGTGGTCTGCGAGGGAGCTACCGAAGTCGGCTTCGTAAGAGGCTTTGACGATCACCAAGTCAGCAAAGGAAAAGACCCACTGTCGTATCACGGCGTTGCCCTGTTGGATGCGAGGGGGGCCAGCAAGATCAAGGATTTGGCAAAGGCGTTCAAGTCGCTCGGCTACGACGTTTCGGTCCTTGCAGATGCAGACGCTGAAGATCAGTTCTCAACCCCTGATGCGGCGGAACTCACGAAGCTCGGAGTCCCTGTGCATGTGTGGAGTGACGAGCTTTCCTTGGAAGAGCGGGCATTCCAAGATATGCCTTGGGAGAGTGTGGTAGTCAGCTTGAGGCTGGCACAGAATGAGCTAGGTTACCCAGTCCATGATCAGGTGCGCTCCAGAGTTCAGGAGGCACTTGATCCAGCCATTGAGAAATGGCCTGAGAGCGCGAAGCTGCGGACCATTATCGGTGTCGCCGCGAAGAAGGCCGGTTGGTTCAAGGACACCACTAGGGGCGATCAGTGGTTCAAGGCAGTGAGACCTGCTTTCAACGACGCTGCGTTTCTGAAGAAGAACTTGGCCATCAAACTGGACGCGCTTTGGACTTGGGCCGAGCATGTCTGAGGAACTGGCGCTCAAGCTCAATGACCTCACTACCAAGGGGTATGTGATTGCGCCGGCCGGCTATGGGAAGACGCACCTTATCGCCATGGCAGTTAAAGCTGCCACGAAGCGACAACTGATCTTGACCCACACATTTGCGGGCGTGAATTCCATCAAGACTAAAATGACCGCTATCGGTGTGCCGTCCTCCATGTACCGGATTGACACGATAGCGAGCTGGTCGCTTCGGCTATGTCTAGCCTATCCGAAGACTTCGGGGTGGAAAACAGAGCACCCTACCGACAAGCAATGGAACAGGCTCTACGAGTGTTGCTCAGGGTTGTTGGAGAAGCAGTTCGTTCGCCGCGTTGTCGCTGCCACCTACGCGGGCGTCTATGTGGACGAGTACCAGGACTGCTCCGAGCTGCAGCACACCCTTGTCTGTGCCTTCGCCGAGTTCTTGCCCTGCCGAATCTTGGGCGATCCGATGCAGGCCATCTTTGACTTTGGTGGTGGCGATGGCAAGCCCGTTGATTGGGCTATGAGTATATATCCGACCTTCACTTGCCTCGGTCGGCTAGAGACGCCCTGGCGGTGGAAAGTGGCAGGCGAGCCAAAGCTCGGAGCTTGGCTCAAGAAAGCCAGGGAAGCACTGGAACAGGGTCAAAAGATCGATCTTTTGAACGCTCTGCCTGAATGCGTCAAACGAACCTGCACAACTCCGGAGTTCCTGGCACAAAAGCAGTACCACTCACTCATGGGTCTGCTGGGGCACAACGAAAGCGTGATTGCCCTATATGCCGGCGATCAAAAATCAAAGAACAAGACACATGATCTGGCACTGCGCTTGGATGGGCGGTTTTCTTCAATCGAGGAAGTTGAAGGCAAAGCACTTCATTCATTCGTCAAGAAGCTAGGTGCAGCGAAGACAACCAAGGCAGGCTTCCTGCTGGCGGTAGAGTTCGCCAAGAAATGCTTCACTGGTGTAGCAAAGGCTCTGACTGCCGGCACTCTAAGGGGCGATGTAGCGAAGTCAAGCAAAGCGACTAAGTACCCTTTGGTCCTGCATGCAGCGAATGCATACCTGAATAATCCAACAAGCGTTCACCTTAAAGCCTTCTTCTTGGCGTTAAAGGCCAACCCTGAGACATGTGCTTATCGTCGTGATCTGCTGCATCGCTTCCTCAACGTGCTGAAGATTCACATCGATGGGGCGGGGGCGAATCTGACGGAGGCTGCGAACAAGTATCAGCGCGACATGAGGCACACGGGACGGCCGATCACTCACCGAAAGCTCATAGGAACGACGCTATTAGTGAAGGGGCTGGAGTATGACCATGCAGTCATTCTTGACGCAGATGCAATGGACGCTAAGGATCTGTATGTCGAAATGACCCGGGGATCCAAGTCCTTGACGATCATTGGTGCTAAGCGCCACTTGCCTGCGAGGTAGGAAGCGTTCGATTCCGGTCTGATAGCTGACGCCGAAGCATGGTCCACAAACTTGATGGTATTACAGATCGCACCGAGCCAATCCATCAATCAATTTTTTCTGAAGAATTTATGTCTCGCTTAAAAGATAAGAACTCCAAGCGCAAATCGGGGAGTACATATTTTGGATCTTCCTTTGCTCTTGGAGGTTTCAACCAGCTTCAGGGCGATGCACTTAACAAAGCACTCGCTGATTACAAGACTGGGATCATGAATTCGGTCACTGCCAAAAGCGGTGACCTGACAAATCAATCTCTAGATGTTCAGCAGGGGTTCACTGCTGAAGCTCACCATGTGGGCTCATTCAATATTGAAGCGGCCGCCAAGGGGCAGCTCAACCACAACGCTACGCTCGACGTCGGCCAAGTCAATGACCCTGTGGCCGATATTCGTGTGAACACTCCAGGCGGTACCCACGACTACCAGGTGAAGTTCTACAAGGATGGAGACTCCACAGCTGCAGCACTGTCCCCAAATAAATACGACACCGTTGGTAAGGTGGTACCCAAGGATCAGGTCCAGGACGTAAAGGACGCCGCATCCAAGCGTGCAGCCAAGGCAGAGGGGAATCGTCCTGAAGTCGCCGATAGCTATAAAGACACGGCAGAGAAGGCTACCGACAAGATTTCCTCCAACGACGACAAGAACATTCAAAGCACAGGGCTTAATCGCAAGGGCGAGGGCAGCGCTGAAGAGCTGTCCAAGGAGGCAAAGGAAAAGGGTGAGGGACCTGACTACAAGGAAAATGCGCGGGTCAGGGCAGAGTTCAATGGTATGCAGTACCGCAATGCCGCTAAGTCTGGAGCATTGTCGGGTGCCACATTTGCTGCAGCAGGCGAGCTGTACGGCATTCTGAGCAGCAATGAGCCGATGACCAAAAAGCGCTGCATGGAGGCGGCACAGAACATCGTGTTCAACGCACTCAAAGGCGCTGGCCGCGCTGTAGCTGTAACCGGCGTGCAGCACCTCGGCCAAATGATGGCTGATGCCGCGACACAAGCAGCATCCAAAGCCGCCACCAAAGCTGCAGCCGGGGCTGCTGCCAAGGTCGGTGCGTCGTCTATGAGTGGGAGCATTGGACGGCAGTTGACAAAAGGAAACGTGGCTGCAGCAACCGTGGCTATCGCAATCTCACTTGGCGAAAACCTCTACAAGTTCTGCAACAGCGAAATCGACAGCATCGAGTTCGCATCGTTCTCCGTCGGTAGCACCATTCAAATCGTCGGTTCTACCTGCGCCGCCGGACTGGCAGCGCCGGCGTCGGCGTTTCTTGCGCAGTTCATTGCTTCCAGCGTGTCATCGACAGCGGTATTGGGGACGACTCTGGGTGCTCTTGGACCTATCGCTCTCGGCGCAGTATTCGCAATTGGGTTCTCTCTGGCGATTGGGGCGTTTGTTGGCCACTTCCAAAGCGTCGGGTCCAAAATTGCGATTAAGGACATCACAGGCGCAGCTGCCAAGCTTGAATCTGGGCAAATTACCCTGACTCAGTACGCAACTTCCGTTGGCACCTTGTCGGAAAACAAATTCGCCTGGACCGATTGCATCCCATTTGCCGGCGCGATCTCGGTGCTTTCCGAGTACAGCACCCGCAAGGACCAGCTCAAATGCATCCAAGCTGACATGTACAGCCGCTTCGATCAAATTGATCAGGCAGAGCGTAGGCAGATGGAAGAGATGATGGAGCATTTCAGGTACCAGATCCACGCAATGGATCTACAGTACGAGCAAGCGAAACGCGAAGTTATCAACCAAGTGGCTGACAAATTCGGCGAAATGCGCACCAGTCTAGACAAGCATCTGGAGCTGAACTACCTGCTTTTCACCCCTGTAATCAAGCGATATCAAGACGACACCTCCTTGATCACCGCCGAAAAGCAGAAGGAAGAGCAGGCTCAGATCCGAATCGACTCCTACATGAAAGAGATCGAACACCTAAACGTGATGGTCAATCAAGGCCTAACCAACAACGCTGAGGATCGCCAGCTCAAACTGCAGCTAGAAGGAGCATTGAAACACCGGGTGGGCTTGATACTTCCTGCAACCACCGGATTCGACCAGGCATACGAGTTCTTGCTGCAGGCATAATCACTATGATTCTGAAAAAAATAATGCACTTTTTCTGCGGTCGCTCGCTAGAAAAAGAAACAGTAAAGACAAATGCCCTGATTCGCGAAGTAGAGCAGCACGAAAAGGCTGCAATGGAGCGCCTGAAGGCGCAGGCTGATGATTACCGGGCCCAGGTCGTTGCGTACAAAAAGAAGCGCGATGCAGAGCTCAAGGAATTTATAGAGTTCATGAATAATCAGTTGAGTTCGGCGGAAGTCTATGTACCCCACCTAGGCGACTTCCAAGACAAGATGTTTGTCTGCTTTGACTCTTGGATGAATACGTCCATCGCTGAGCAGAAGGTTCAACTGCTCTCTGAATGCATCACCACCAAGCTCCATATGATGGACTTCATTACTGCGTTGCAGGTGGAGCTGAACAAGCTTACCCAGCGTCATGAACGCAACGAATGGCGCCACATGATCAAAGATCGACCCATCCTCGTTAGCTCCACGCTCATTGAGCGCACGGTACGCCAGGTGAACAACACCCAAAAGAGCAGCAGCGAGTCGATCCGTCATGACCTAAGTCGCTTAAAGAGCCGTTCAATTACGCTCCAAGCGGAGATCAAACAGCTGCGCCACGAACGCGACCTGCTGATTGCTTCTTCGCGAGAGTTCATTGAGAAGCACGAAGTCCACAAGGCCGAGCTCAACGATCAGTACAGAAAGTGCAGTGAACTTTTTAGCGGGATTAAAGATGGGTTCAGTGACCACTTTGGCTCCGCCGCCACAGGAAGCAGCCTTGCTGACTCGTGGATCGCCGAGATTGAAGACGGCGTCACTCTGCCAAAGCTGTTCTCAACGCATAAAGGGACTGCTGGTATTCAAAGAGAAGTTCAAGATGAGTTCAATAATTTGACCAGTGACTTCCAGGCTATTCGCTCCAGGATTGATGCAAACCGCCAGAGTGGGGACTTCTCCACCTTCAGCGAAGACAAGGCTACACGGGATAGGCTGTTCCGCGAACGCCATGAAGTTGGATCAAGACGGCGTGAGGTCAGCACAGCCAGAAAAGTGATCTATGAGCGTGGCAATGAACTGAAAGAGATGCTAGGCAAATTCGACTCACTGCAGCCGGACGAGAGTATTCGCCGCATCGTCGAGATCTTCCGCATGGGCAAGGACTTCGATGTGCATCGTGCCATCGGTGTCAGCACCCGAGAAGACCGCCGCAAGCACTATGAGCTCAAGAACCAGAACAGATAAGCCTCCAAATGAAAACTGAAATCACTTTCCATTGGCGTAAGCGCAATCTCAAAGAGTCCGTCCTAGCTGTTTGTTACGCCGTGCGCCTTGGCTACACTTCACGCGACCAGCTCCTGAGCGTGCTGCCGCAGTTCTCTAAATCCAGGATTTTGCTGTCCCTCGACGCGTTGTTTTCAGCTAACATGGCCGACGTGAACATGGGCGTGCTCTCCATCAATTCTGATATGGCCATCGTAGAAGAGATCATCGGCAAGCCCATCGTACTTCCCATCCCAAGTATGGAAGATGAGGCTAAGCCCAAGCTGATTCGCAGCGTCATTTTCAACCTCGGCTTGAACAATCCAGCCGGCGTAGAAACTCTCCTGAAAGCTACGGTCAACTGATATGGGTCCCGCGAAAAACCACGAGCAGTCCCAATCCATGCCCGAAGGTCGTGTCTTCGACTTCGTTGACCACCTTGATGACTGGCTTGAGTACCTAACCAAAGTCCTGGAGCTGTCGAAAGATGACCGACAAACGTGCGTTAAGTACGAGCGTCAGATCAAGTACCTGATCCGCTTCCGCCAAGGCGCCAACAGCAATATCAACCATAACCGGCTGCTACACCATTATTACGGTAACAAGAGCTTGAAGGAGGGCGACAACATCCGATCCAACCGGATTGATGACAGTCGCCAGCGCGCCCAGCTGAGCAAAGAGTCCGAGCGGAAGGTTAAAGAAATCATTGCCGAAGCCAATCAGGTTATGGCTCTCGACGATATGGCGCTGGAGATCAGCGCACCCATTCAAAACGGCTACGACGACCCCAGTAACAACGCTTTCGATCTCATCAAGAGCGCGATGTCTACTGAGGACCTTTACTTCCTGCAGGGCCCGCCGGGAACGGGCAGGACTACCGCAATCGTCGAGATGATTCTGCAGACTCTCAAAGCGAAACCGAATGCGCGCATTCTGGTGGCTTCGGAGACACACGTGGCCGTTGATAACGCACTAGACCGCCTGTGCCTCATCGGGGACGAATCCATTCACTCGAAGACGATGCGCTATCCGCGTTACGCCGTCACTGAGTTCGAATCGAAGCACACGGCTCGTACGGCAGCGGAGATCCGCGCAAACGAAGTGTGGAATCGGGCACTGGAGCTTGCTCCTCAGCTCACGAACGTGCTTTACAACGCGCTCGAACAAGGAGAGCTCGAGAACGGTGAGGTGAAAGTCCCGCGCTGGCAGTTCAAGAACTTGGCTGATAAACATCAGATCATCGGCGTCACCTGCAACCAGATCGATCACCTGCTCGATGAGGATAGCGAAGACTTTGATTTGGTCATCGTAGACGAATGTTCTAAGGCAACTTTGCCTGAGTGGATTATGGCCATGTCCGTTGGTCGCAAGTGCATTTTAGTAGGGGATCACAAGCAGCTACCACCGACGTTCTGCGAAGAAGAGAGTGAGGCGTTGGACACCCTGGCTGAGGCTAAAGCTCGGCTTATCAAGGGCGGGGTGATTGACAAGCTCTTCGAGCACCTTCCGATCACCATGAAAGGCCAGCTGAGCAAGCAGTATCGAATGTTGCCCCACATCGGCTCTTTCATTTCAAACAACTTCTATAACGGAAACCTCAGGCACCACCGCGAGGATACCGATCACGATTTCACGCACTTCGGCTGGTTCACGTATGATTCTCGCGGCTATCGAGTACCCATCCGGCACGGCGGTGTGCTTGAAAATCAACGTGAAATCGAGATCATCACACACAGCTTGGTCGAGATATGTTCTCACCGTAAATTCACGGCTGCTAAATCGGAGCAACGCAAACTCAGCGTGGCTGTGATTACGCCTTACCGGGCGCAGTGCCGAGCGCTGAGAGAAGCGGTCAGCAAGCTCGATATCAGAGACTATTTGGCCGTCGAAGTAGATACAGTTGATGCATTCCAAGGGCGCCAAGCTGACATAGTTTTCTTCTCATTCGTACGCACAACCGGGCCAGCAACGTTCTATGCTGATTCACGCAGAATGAACGTGGCTATATCTCGCGCACGTGATGCCGTCTATTTAATTGGAGATCGAAAATACATTAAAAGTAAGAATTTGGATGTATTAAATAGGCTGCTGAGTCTTGGCCTAGTGGAAGTTGAATAGCTGTTTAAATGTGCAGCGGTTCCCTAGCGGGTAGGGTCATTGTTTCCCTTGTAAGAACGAGAAGAGTGATGAGAGCAGCCCCGGTTGTGGGGTAACCGTACTTTCCACAGGGGTGGGTATAAAGGACGAGGCCGCGGGCGATGGCTTGATCGCCCTAGCAAACGAGGGTAGCGGCGGGCGTGGGTTCATTGGTCTTGCCGGGGTAACGATGCGGGGCGGCACTGCGACGGGCGCAGCCGGCACGTTCCATTTCTCGGCCAGCCGGGGCGGCACGACGAGGAGATTCCGCGCCCTTGTTGCGGCAACATACAGGAGCCTGGCCTCCTCCGGGTTGAGCACTGGCTTCGGGGGGATGTCCTTGCTCAAGCGAGGCTCGAAATCAGAGAAGAGCGTGACGGAATCCCACTCCCTGCCTTTAGCCTTATGGCCGGTGGAAACAATGAGGTCGGCTGCGTCTTCTTCGCGCGCAACCGATTCAAGCTTGGTGATAAGGGTTGACTCTCCATAGGCATTCACAATGCTAACGAACGACCGGAGCGACTCTCCTTCGTCCGATTTGGCAAAGTCGACAACTTCGGCCCAATCCTTGAAGCCGAAAAATTCCGGACAATCGGGCGGTATCGAAGATTTTAGCTTGCTGACATCTTTCAGCATCTGGATCAGGTCACCGACGCCGCCCACGACGTGCGGCCTGCGATTTTCGGCTAACGCATCAATAACCACGGTAACAACGCCGGCATTGGTGCGGCATAGGATCGAGCCGGTCCTTCCTGCCGCGGCAATCCTCGTGTCCTTAGTTGGGTCGCCAAGGACTGTTCTGGGCTCTCCCAGGACTCGCAAGATGGACGTTGCTGCCTCAGCCACGGAGGCGCCGAACCGGAACGATTGGGTAAGCACTGCTTCAGCACCTGTCTCTACACTTGCCATTGCATTAATGGCCCCGCGCCATTCGTAGATCTGCTGGTGCCGGTCGCCGACGAGCGTCAGGTGGCTGTCCTGGCGTCGCAGGACACTCAGCACTGCCTCGTTGGTGTCCTGGGCTTCATCAAGCAAGATGAAATCGTAGTTAAGGCGCGGCTCCGAGAGCGACCAGAGCTTGAGGTAGCCATCGTGGCCGAGCGGAGCCTCATCTTTTGGGTCTAGCATTCGGTCCCAGAGATGAGCAGCGAGCTTACTCACGTACTCCGCGAACTCTTCGCGGTACTTAGCGTCAAGCGTCTTCAGTTTGCCTGTCAAGGGAACGTGGCGAACAATGATCTCGTCATTACCGCTTTGGCAAAATCGTTGAACGGTCTTCGCAGTCAGGTACGCAAGCGACCTTGGCGTCAATGTGATGTTTCCAACAACCATCTCTTCGATCTCGAGAAGATGAGCAACCCGATTACCATGCAATGGTTGGGTAAGCTTTGCCATATCACTGTTGTACCTGCCTGCGATCGTCCGAAAGGCCAACGAATGCGTCGTTCTGCAGTCCACGGACCTTGGAAATTTTGAGGAAGCCTCTGCAGCAATACTTTTATTAAAAGCCAAGTAGAGACCACTCTTCGACGTTGACTTGGCAATCGCGACCAGGGTCGACGTCTTGCCGGTACCAGCAAACGCACTGATCTTGAGCGAACTCGACGTCTTGAAGAGTTCGACGGCCTTCAATTGTTCGTTGGTTAATTTCAACGCGAGCTCCGAGCATGGATTGACTAGGCCCCGGCCAAGGGCAGCAGCGTGACCGACTGTCCAGAGATGTAGGCAGGAAGCGAACTAGAAGAGGAACTTCGACTGCAGGTAATTCTTAGTCCAGAATAGGAAGGTCAGCCATTACAGTAAGCATTTTGTATAGATTCATTACCCATCGCAATATTTTTATTGCAACTAATGAATTATATTTACGATGCGGGCTGAAATGACGCGTGGACGATACGACTGCGAGCTCCGGCGGCGGAGATGTTGGGACGCGCCTCGTGCGCGAGCTGACGAGACGGCCAGGCCGCTGACATGACCCAGCTGTCGGCAAACAGCCACGCCCACGGCGATTACGACAAGCATATTGATTATAAGTATTTTGCTGCTTCGGTGCCGTCAGTTATTGTGACGAGATTCGATAGGGAAAAGCTGTTGCTCGGTGCGCAACAACTACACAAGGCATTGGATGAAATTTTCGGAATACGTAATACTCGGGCGGCAGGGAATGATGATGGACCCGCTCGGACTCCTGTCTCCCTACACGGCTTTGCAGGACAAGCTGTTCAAGCAATTCACGGTCCTGTCGAACTTCCCCGCATATCACGGTGTGCTGGCGCTGATTTACAAAGCGCTTGCAGACAGCGGGATCACGCCCAAAAACAATGAGTTCTCGCTGCAGTTTCGGCGTGCGGAGATTTTGTGGGGCGTGCTGCATACGTCGGACGCGGCGTCATCCTCGGTCCTCAATATCACGAAATACAATGCCCTGATGCGTGATCAGAGCACTCTGTCCTTGAACGATATTAAGAAGACCGATCGGATTTATTCAAGTCTCGCTTACGGCACGCTCGGCCATTATTCCAGTCCGTCGATCACCTGGGGCATTCTCAATAAATCCGGGCAGCAACTGACCGAGCGTGGGGACGAGCTCGCCGCAGCGTTCGGCAAACGCAAGGGGAAATCCTTGCGCAATGCCTTGGAATCCTGGCGTAACGGCGATCCGTGGGATCTGTCGCGATTCTGGGAATTTGCCGTCCTGTTCGAAACCGAGGCGTCGCCGGATCCGGCTGAGAAGGACGTGTGGCGCCGCCTGATCGGCGAGTACTGCGAGCGCACTCCACAAGTTAGGTCGTTGTGGGAAAAACCCTTGACTGTCGAAGAATACGAGAAGTGGCAGAGTGACGCAGCGTCCTACGCCGCTGGTTTCGAGGCATGGCGTGCCCGCTATGCGCCTTTAAAAGCTGAGTTGACCCAGATTGAGCTGTTCCAGAGGCTGGTCGGGCTCGTCCAGCATATTTTCGAGCGCGAGTACCTGTCGTGCGCCGAAAAGGGCAACAGGCCGCTGCCCTTCACCGACCTTGAAGAAGATCTGGCCGCTGCGCTTCGCGCGACCGCCTGCGCCTACGTCGAAATGCCAGGATTCAACGACAGCAAAGGCCTGTTCCAGGATCTGACGGATGTGCGCAATTACCAGGATGCGGCGCAGCGGATCCATGCCCATCACGTTTCGCATCAGAAGTCCAAAGGAAGCCTGCCCTTCATGGAAGACGGGGAGATCCGCGTCCGCGACAAATTCGACATACGCACTTACGGCGAGCGGCGCAGCGCACTCGAATCCGCCGGAAGCCGCAGCGCACGCATCGCCCTGATTGCGTTTCAACACCGGCGCGACTGGCATTTCCAGCGCGCCTGCCGATATCACCGTTACGCCCTAGCAGCATGAGCCCTTTACCAGCAAAAGGCGAATTCGATTCGCTGCAGAGTATCTTTGCCGACGTCGCAGCCAACGCGAAGAAGGATCCGATCGAACGCATCGTGGTGCTGACCTATGAATTCGACGATCAGCAATTGATCAACCTGATCGCCGGACGCCGGCTCGACGACGAGTTCGATTTACGGACCAATCACCTGCGATTCATCGCTGCATGCCAGCCGCTGGTGCTGTATGACGCGCGCAAAACCCGCGAATTCAACAAGCTGCCTCACTTTCTGGACCTGATCCCGGTGCGTGCGAGGGCGTACAGCTGCCATCATTCGAAGGCGTACCTGATCGTCACCCGGGATGCCGTGCGCCTGGTGCTCGGATCGTTCAACCTGACCCAGACCGGCCTGTTTTCGAACCGTGAAGTCTTCATGGACTTCCTGTGGAGCGCACGCGAGCGCGCCAACCCCGGCCTGCTGCATTCGTTCGTCGACTTGCTGCGCAGAGGCTATGCAAACCAGCCTCAGGCCGCGTCCTCTGCCGCGCTGGACGGCATCGTCGCTACAATCGGAGGTCGGATTGAACAATGGAAGATGTCCGGCGATCGCGTGGCCGGTGGCGACGCCTTTACGCTTCTGTCGTCAGGTTACGTGCAGGGCGAATCCGGGCTGCAGCAACTGGGCCGCTTGTGGCGCCAGGTGTCCAACCGTCCGCCCTGCAAGCTGATTGTCGTTTCGCCGTTCTTCGACCAGGGCAGCAGCTTCCTGGCCGATGCGCTGCACGAAGAGCTGGGACCTATTCCGGAGATCGCCATCCACACCGATGCCGAGAACGTAGCGGCGCTGAGCAAGCGGCATTACGGAATGCACGCGGCCACGCGCCGCCTGCACCTGATTCCCAAGGTAATCAGCAGCGAAGAACTCACGCGCATCGCCGCGGCCAATGAGGGGGCCGCGGCCGGCAATCTCAACATCACGCGCAAGCTGCACGCGAAGATACTCATTCTTTGCGGCGAGGGCAAACGTCACCTGGTGTACATCGGCAGCGCCAACTTCACCAGCAAGGCTTGGAATGGCGATAACCACGAGCTCGGCCTGGCATGGGTCCAGAAGGGGACGCCCGAAGCGGTCGCGGCGCCTGTCGTCCGGGCGCTGGGTTCGTTGCCTGCATGCTCGTATGCGCAGCTGCAGGAGCGGATCGAAGCTGCCGGGTGCGAAGAGGATGCGCTGTACGAAGATGCGTCGGGCCAGCTCGACTTCATCCGCGACATCGAACTGCGCTCCACGGACGGGTTGAAGACTGCGGCCTTCCATTTCGGCTGTAACGACCCGGCGCGCCTGCGCGACTACGAGATCCGCTGGGGCGACACGCCGGTCGTGCCGGACGGGGCGCTGTCGCAGCCGATCGCATGGAACGACTCCGCGATCCCCCTGCTGGGAAAGCGCAATCTTCGCTTCGTGCGGCGCGGTTTCGAAGAACCGGTGTTCTATCTGCCTTTCCATTACGAGGCGGAGCTGCTCAAGTATGCAGACCGGCGACTGTTCGCGAACCCCGAAGACTGGCTGCTGTACTACCTGAACCCCCAGTATGCCGGTGGGACCGGTCCCGGCGAGCGCATCCCGGGCGAAACGCCTGACACCGAGGAAGGGACGGATCCGCCGGTGGACCGGGAAAGCAATGTGGTAATCGCAATGCAGCGGCACCTCAGCCTGTTTTCCGAAGTGGAGCGTGTGTTCGAGCAAAGGGTAGCCGAGATCGCCCGGCTCGTGGAATACCAGGAGGAGTTGGTCCGGCGTGTCGAGAAGCCTCTGCTGCTCTACGCCCAGCTGCTCGAAGCGGAGCGCGACGCTTCACGCAGTCCGCTGAGCGGGCAGGTGTACTGCTTCAAAGCGGGCGAACTCGCGCTGTTCTGCCATTCGCTGGGAGCACGGCTGCCGGCCATGAGCGGCCTCGCGCGCCGGTTGGGCGCATCGCTGGTGCCACGTCCCGAGGATCCGCCGGTATTGAAAACCTATCTCGAGTTTTGCAGGAGTGAATTGGTATGAGCCGCAGCGTCCCCTTCGAGCAGATCGTCAAGCCCCAGGCCGAGCGCGCCTCGGTGCAAGGAGACTGGAGCCGCCAGCGGGCGACCGCACACGCCATCGCCACGCGCTTCGACGACGATTACGACGCCGTGCTGCTCGCCGACGAGGTCGGCATGGGCAAGACCTATGTGGCACTGGCAGTGATGGCCGACTACCTCATGCAGAGCGAAGGGAACGACCGCAAGGTCCTCCTCATCACGCCGCCCAGCCATGTGCTCAAGCATAAATGGATCGAGGAAATCGCCAGCTTCAACGGCAAATATGTGAACGGCCACGCGTCCGGTGCACGCCGCAAGGACATGCGTCCGCTGAACGTCAACAGCTACTGGGAGCTGTTCCGTAACCTCCAGGACTACCAGGACTCGGCGCGCTTGCGCGTCGATGACAGTACCCTGCATCCTTTCCTGTACACCCTGTTCGGCTGGGCAAAGTCGCGCGGTCTTCTCGGCAAACAGCCGCGCCTGTGGCCGATCGTGAATGCCTTCGACGTCCTCGGCAAAGCGAACCTGCGCTTCACCGCTAGGTATTCGCAGGCCGCGATCCGCGAGTTTCTGGACAGCGAACACGCTGCTTACGAGGACTGGTTCCGGGAACAGTTCCGCCAGCTGAAGGTGCTGGGCGGCCCGACCTGGCAGCTGGCCAACCTGTTCAAAAGGTTTGCCGGCCAACAGGACCGGTTCGAACCGAATGTCTACGTCATGAACATGAGCGCGCTGGGCGCGCCGCGGATCGACGAAGCCGAGAACAGGCTGTTTTCCGAGTTCGTTCTCGGCTTTCTGCTGACCCGCCTGCGCGCCGCCAACACCATGAGTATCATGCGCGCGCTGGAGGACGCCAACATCCTCAGACAGCACGAGCGCTACGGCCGCTGGGACGAATACCTGAGGACGGTCCTGCAGGCAAGCTCCGAAGACATGTACGGTTTGCGCGGTGCGACCGAGCGTGTCCTGCAGCGCACCGACGTGTCCGGGAACTGGCGCGCTTTGCGCCCGCAGCTGCAGGCCGGCGGGTCGCAAGGGGTTGCCGCAGAAGCCCGCAAATTCTTCAACGAAGTCCGCAATCTCGTCTTCCAGGAGAAGCTGGCGGAAGCAAATATCGGACTCGCGGTCATCGACGAGGTGCACAACTGGAAGGGCGGCAAGCATAACGCGGAGACATTCAAGGCCCAGTATGCGCCCTCCATTCCCAACAAACTCATCATGTCGGCGACACCCTTTCAGGTCGAGGAAGGGGAGATGGAGCGTGTCTTCAATTACGTCGTGCGCCGGGAGGGCAGAGCCGCCCAGGTGCTGGGCCGCGTCTTCGACACAAAAGCGGGGCTGATGCGCGCCTGCCTCGATGCGAGTAACAAGTTCGCGCTCGCCTGGCAGGCTTTGTCGACGGTCGGGAACAGCCCCGCGCTACTGGCCCTCGTGGAGGCGCAGGACAGCGATCGGATCCGCGCGATTGCGCGTGGGATCGTAAGCGGGGGGAGTTCGGACGAGGCGGTTGAAAGCTTCGCTTCGGCGCTCCTGGCCTACCGCGAGACGATCGAAAAGCTGCAAGCCACCTTGCGCAGGGTGGTCATCCGCCATACGAAGCCGCGCGACAAGCGCGGTTTTCGGATCGGCGAGCACTTCCACACCGGGCACCCGGACGGACGTCCACGCCCGACTTTGTATCCAAGCAACGGGTATGCCGGCAAAGACGCGGCCATGGTCAACTTCATCGGCATGCGCCTGGGGCAGCTGGCCGAACGCGAAACGGGCAAGACCGGCAAGGCCAATGCGCGTCTGCTGGGCGGCATGTCGTCCAGCACCGCTGCGTATCTGCATGGCGCCAGCGCGCGCAGGACCAACTCGTCACACCAGCGCTACCAAGCGATGTTTGCCGAGGTGTTGAAGAACACGGTCCATCCGAAAGTCGAGGCGACCGTGACGCGGGCATTCGACAATTTCGTGAACGGCCGCAAGACGCTCATTTTCTGCGAGAGAATCCATACACTCGACGAGATCGAAAGCCGGCTCACGCAAAGAATCGATGCGCACCACGAGACCCAGCAGCGCGGCCAGGATGCGATGCAGCGCACCAGCCTGTTGAAGCGCGCCGACCTGGTCGACAATCTTTGGTGGATTTCGCTCGGCGACGCGGCCGGGCAGTCGGATGCCTTCGCCACGGAACTGGGCCAGCATCGGAATGCAGCCGGAAGATTCGTCCAGACCTGCCTCGCCCAGGCAGGCATCAAGCCTGGCGCGCGGCGCATCATTCGCCTGCTGGACGTTTACCTGCTGGCGCATACGGCCGCGCTCAACGCGCGCGTGACGGGCGCCTGGCCGCATGCCATACAAATGTTCGCGGGCCTGTATGGCGCACTCACGGCAGGCGACAGCGAGAGCCGGACACGGTTGCTGCAGGCCTATGTCAACGGAAGCAGCCAGAATGACGACGAGCGTTCCGGGACTGCAAGCGACAGCGATGAGGACGAGGGTACGGCGGAGGTCGGGCGCGTACTGGCTGCGCAATACGGCGAGCGCCAGAATCTGTGGTGCGCCGAACCGCGCGCAGCCTTCCATCGCGCCTTGTGGGACCTCCTCGACGCCGAAGCAGCCCGTCTGTTGAATGGGAAGCACGATGCACCGCCCCTGCAGGCATTTGCCGGTATCGTGCTGCAGTTGATGGTGGGCCTGAGGCGGGTCGCCTTGCGGGAAGACCTGATCGCGCGGTATGAGGCGGTCGGCGAGTACAAGACCCATTTCGAGCGGATCAGCGCCGGCATTGCGAGCATGGACGTGGGCCATGGCGAAACGATGCTCGCGCGGATCCAGCGTTTTATCGAGGGACTTGCGGCGGAAGAAGGTTCGATCAACCAGGCCGACCAGCGCGATTCGAAGCGCAGGAGCATGTGGAGCGGCATCCTGCGCCAGGACGTGAAGCATGTCAGTACCCTGTCCGGTGCGGTCGGCAACGACCTGCGCGCCAGACTGTGCGCCTCTTTCAACTCTCCGCTGCTGCCGGATATCCTGGTATGTTCCGCCATCGGCTCGGAGGGAATCGACCTGCATCGACACTGTGCGGATATCATTCACCACGACCTGCCCTGGAACCCTGCCAAGCTCGAACAGCGCATCGGCCGTCTCGACCGGGTCAACTCCCTGGCGGATCCGGCCAAGGGCACGCGCATTCACATCGGCATTCCGTTCCTGGCAAATAACTACGAGAAGTACCAGTATGACGTTGTGTTTTCCCGCGCCCAGAAATTCGAAGTCTTGCTGGGGACGCCCGACTTCAACGCGAGCGACATCGACGAGGAGGTGTATGAAGACGGGGCCGGCACCATACGCGAGACTGAAGATGCCGACGCCATCCCGGCCGGCGGGGTGCTGCCGCCCTTGCCGGAGCCGATCATCCAGTTCCTGAAAGTCGACCTTGCGGTGACAGGGCAGGGTGCCCCAAAGGCGTGCAAGGATGCCGGCAACGCGATCGTGGTCGGCAAACCCGCGGCGTCTGCAGAGGCGCTGGAGATATCGCAGGTCGTGGGTTCGGCGCCGCCGCCGGATTGCCCGTCTGTGCTGCCGGCGCAGGACACGGCATGCGAGCGAATCACTGCGTCCACGCTTCAGGAAGAGGCGTAAGTCCGCTGCGCAGCTCTCGAGGTGAGGGGTGGCGCTCAGGATCTCGGCCAAGGAACTGTGCGAACGCCTGCGTGCCGCCGACTTCCTCGTCAGCGAGCGCACCGTCCAGCGCGACCTGAATGAATTGTCCGAGGTGTGCGCGATCGCGGGCATCGCCATGCGGATGGCGGCCGTGTACCAGGACTAGTTCAGACGTCGGGGTGGGATTCCTGACCTTGTTGGTATTCATCCTGGCGGTGCTGCTTCGGCTGCTTCGGCTTCTCCGGGACGAGCGCCGCGCCCGGCTTGAGCGTTTGCGGTACTCGTGGTAGCGGTAGTTGTCCCGCCAGTACTTGCCCAGCACGCGTGTCGAAGAGGTACATGCCGTCCCCGTCGGGCAGATTTTTGGCTAGGTTACCCGGGCTGTGAGCGAATAGTTGGAGTTTGCCAGAGCAAGCGAGGCCGCTTCTTCAGGGATCTTAAGTAGGAGAAACTGCGCTGGCGAGCCATTCACGTCGAAGTCGTCTTGTGGTAAACGGTCTCGGCTGAATTCACGCTTTGGTAAGATAGAGCTCGGTTGACCGTCGGGCCGGTGCTTTCTTGACTTGGAGATTCAATACGAGGGCCGGCGCTGAGATCGGGCGCCGCCACACCTTTAGGCAGAGCTCGACATTTTGGGGGCTTCTTTTGGGGCTTTATTCATCGGCTCGACCGCCGAATCACAGTGTTCATGCGGGTTACAGAGATCAATGCGGCTCCCACCGTCTCCGCCAAGATAGATGAAAAAAGCCACCGCAAGGTGGCTTTTTTCTTTGTTGGCTGGGCAGACGAGTAAGGCGCCTGCGCGCCTTACGTGTGGGAGGCGAAGCTGCGCGCATACTTGCGCGCAGGCGGCCTGCAGCATGTAGGCGAGTCAGGGCCCGCCTGGCAAACCGGGCGGCATTCCCAATGTCTCGACCGGCGCGATCGTTGTCGATAGCGGCAAGGGGAAGGTGAAT
>Ga0265797_10000642_pt1 | contig 63259 bp, 69 predicted proteins | sample P2T30metagenome_FD_192433 | JGI IMG/M metagenome (GOLD analysis project Ga0265797, IMG submission 192433) | Plant litter microbial communities from East Loma Ridge, Irvine, California - P2 T30 | ecosystem: Environmental > Terrestrial > Plant litter > Unclassified | place: USA: California... | reverse complement strand
CGATTGTCGTCGTCCTTCGTTCACACTCTGGCGACGTGTCTTCGCCCCATTGAAGCCCTGGAGTCCGCGGGATGAAAGCTGAACGCTGACGTCATCCGCGCAGATTGTTGAACAGCGCCGCTTCCAGGCCCCATTCACCACCCGTGCGCCGTACTTGGACGCTTGGTAGCCAGCGCAAACGCAGGGTACATGATAGACAAACCTGCTCAGCCCCTACCAACGCAGGATTATTCACGCGCTATCAGCGATGATGTTTTCCTTAAATCTGACTATGGCACTGGCGAAGACTCTGCTTGCTCAACCAAACTCCTCTGCTACCCAGAACTATTTGGAAACAACTCTCTCTGATACAGGAGATATATATTGAGATTCATAATGAGCTCCGAAGGTGGGTGCTAACGGTATTCGTTCCCGATGTCCAACCTAACCAATTCCTAGAACGGAAGCCCACACCAGAGAATGGCACCCTATTCCAGGGTTTCGAATGGAACGTCCCGGACGATCACAAGCACTGGCGGCGCCTTGCCGAAGAGCTTCCTAAGCTAAAAGCCATCGGTATTACCAACATATGGCTACCCCCTGGCTGTAAAGGTGCGAACCCTCAGGGCGTTGGCTACGACATCTACGATCTGTACGACCTCGGCGAATTTGATCAGAAAGGTCAAAAGGGAACCAAATGGGGAACTAAAGAAGAGCTACTCGAACTTACGAAGGTCGCCAAGGAGCATGGCGTGGGCCTATACTGGGATGCCGTATTGAACCACAAGGCTGGAGCCGACCAAACGGAGAAGTGCCGTGTTGTGGAAGTTGACCAAGATGATCGCACTAAGGAGGTTTCTGATGCCTTCGAAATCGAGGGATGGCTAGGCTTCGATTTTCCGGGCCGTGGCGAGCAATACTCCAAGATGAAATACCACTGGGAGCATTTCTCAGGTACCGATTGGGACCAAGCCACGGAGAAGAAAGCCATCTATAAGATTCTAGGTGAGAACAAAGGCTGGTCGCAATCTGTGGATGATGAGCAAGGCAACGCGGACTACATGATGTTTGCCGACATTGACTACTCGCACCCTGAGGTTCAAGAAGACGTCAAGAACTGGGGCGTGTGGATCACTAAAGAGCTTGGCTTGAAGGGCTTCCGGCTCGACGCTGTGCAGCATTTCTCCTCAAGATTTACCAATGAATGGATCAAGAACTTGCGCAAACAGTGTGGAGACGACATCTTCGTGGTCGGCGAGTTCTGGTCGGGAGATGTAAAAGAGATGAGCGATTGGCTCGACGATATGAACCACGAGTTCGCTCTCTACGACTCGCCTCTCCTGAACAACTTCGGGTCCATCTCGACAAGCGAATCGGCGGACCTGAGGAAGGTCTACGATAATACACTCGTTCAAATGCGTCCTACCGATGCTGTTACGGTCGTTACAAACCACGACACACAACCTGGGCAGGTGATGGAGACCAAGATCGAGGGCTTCTTCAAGCCTCTCGCCTATGCTCTCATTCTACTGAGGCAGGAAGGCTACCCATGCCCATTCTACGGCGATCTTTATGGTCTCTCAGAGCCGCATGAGACGCCTGCTTCATGTGGTGGAAAGCTCGCTGATCTCATTCTCGCACGAAAACTCTTCGCGTACGGAACACAGGAGGACTACTTCAACGAAGCCAACTGCATCGGGTTTGTGCGTCGTGGAACATGGGACAGGAAAGCGGGTCTGGCGTGTGTGATGAGCAACGCAGGTCCCGGTCAGATCAAGATGGCTGTTGGCGAGATGCATGCCGGTGAGAAGTGGACTGACATCCTTGGGTGGGAGGAGAGTGAGGTCGAGATAGACAGCGAAGGTTATGGACTGTTCAACTGCCCAGGCACCAGTGTCGCGGTCTGGGTGCGAAGCGATGCTGAAGGGCGGGACCAATTTCCTACAAACTTCGATGCGAACGTATACCACAAAGATTAGATAGGCGGCATTTTGTTGTAGAATGCGACGGGGAGGGCTGCGAACACCCTGAGTGTGTATCGCCTCTCTGAAGAATTGAATACTGCGCCTGACAGACTGGCGGTGTGGACCTTATCAAGCCTCAAACTGCTTGCTTTTCTCTTATCAAGACCCTGTGCGCCGCAATCCAAGGGTTGCAACTCATGGAACCTGCGGGAAGATGGTTGGGGAGATCGGCGACGAACCTTCCGCTTCGGGACCAGCGCGGAACCAATCAATCGCGACAACGCCGACCATTTTAGACGTTTCGCGGCGTTTCTCTAGTAAGCGAGCATGCAGCGTACCCGCCGACAGTGTATACTCAATTCTCAGGGTTGCAGGAGCGTCTATTGACGTCTACACAACATAGCCAACGGCTCCGTGATGCCGGAACTTGTTGCATGTGACATGTGACCCCCGCGATCGCTATGTCTAGATCGTGGGTCTCGTGTCAGGGCACGCGCATCAATTTAACTCCGCTCCTCCGCTTTTCTAGCTTCTGTCGCCCTCGACGAGCCGAACACTCACAGCCCCTTTGATTCTTTTCTTCAGACGTCTACTCTGCCCTGCGTTTCTAACGACGAGCGCCTCGCTGCAGACTTCCCATGTCGCTGATTCAGCATGTTACACAGCAAGAGGGCACTGATCGCGAGGAGGCGTTGGTAGATTTGTTCTTACCGCCTGTCGACCGCCAGATTAGCCGACAGGATGCTGCGGAACGTCGGCTTTCTCTTGAGAGCGCCATCTCGGGAGCTGGCTTCTTGAGCGCACAAGGAAAGAGCGTGAGGAGAGTTATCAGTTACGACATAATACCCAAGCCCGAGGAGCTCGCACCGGGCGAGGAACCTGGAGGCTTGACGCCATACAAGGTGCCAACGGGCAAGCGTATCGGTAAGTTTGGCTGCATCGCATTCGCGTTCTGACCACTAACATACGATCACAGCACAGGTTATCGTAACGGTTCTTGCGTGTTGGTTCGCTAGCGGCATCGTTTTCGGTTTTGCAGCTTTGAAGCCAATTCTTATCAAGGAAGGCGTTTTCAGCAATATGTGCACACCCGAAGAGGTGGATGCCGACGTTGAAGTTTGCTTCGAGCAAGATCTCAGGTTGAACTTCTTTTTTTCTTTGGCATCGACTACGGCGAATGTTTCTGCTCTCCCCGTCGGTACCTTGCTCGATCGCTATGGGCCCAAGCTTTGCTTCCTTTGCGGTTCTTTCTGTCTCGCGCTTGGAAGTATCCTAATGAGTCTCGCGTTTCAGATCGAGCATTTTGACGGATATACAATCGGAAACTTCTTCCTTGCCCTTGGAGGCACATTTGTCTTCCTGCCCTCTTTCCAGATTGCTAACGCCTTCCCCAAGTATGCGGGTAGCATCGTTGCGCTCGTTACCGGTGCATTCGACGCTTCAGCAGCAGTCTTTCTCTTCTACAGGCTCATGTACGATGCTAGCGACAGGGCGTTCAAGCCACAAACTTTCTTCCTGGTCTATCTCATCGTTCCAGCAGCCATCGCCATCGCGCAGCTCACCTTCTTACCGACCGAGAACTACAAGACTGAGGCACAGCTAGAAATGAAGCTTCAGAGAGCTGAAGACGCTATGCGAGACGTTCATTCTTCGGATGATGAGCTACCCGACAACGAGATCTGGAAGCGAAGGAAGGCCCGTAGCTCGCGTCGCAAGGAGAGATTGAGCAGACTTGATGAGCTGATCGGCAATGAGGCGGCTCGTAAGATCCGGGAAGAGAAGGCTGAGCAGAGACTGGAAAACTCCGGTGTCTGGGGAGCACTGCACAACAAGTCTGCCAAAGACCAGATGCTGACGCCCTGGTTCATACTGCTCACTATTCTGACCGTGATCCAGATGGTGCGAATGAACTTCTTCAGTTAGTAAATCCCTTCAGTGCGCTTGAACACTGCTAACATTTCTTAGTTGCTACTATCCGCGAACAGTATACGTACATGCTTGGATCAGTCAAGCTCGCAGAGAAGGTCAACGACTTCTTCGACGTTGCTCTGCCCGTCGCTGGAGTTGTCGCAACTCCCTTCTTAGGCGCACTGCTCGATAACGTCAGTACACCTGGCGTACTCTCGCTCCTCGTTGTCATCATCGCCGCTATTGGAGTCATTGGCTCTATCTCAACTCTTTGGGCTGGATATGTCAACGTTCTCCTATTTGTCTTCTTGCGCCCGCTTTACTATTCCGCCATGTCTGACTACGCGACCAAGGTCTTTGGCTTCGCTACGTTTGGACGAGTTTACGGGACTATCATCTGCGTGTCTGGCCTGTTCAATCTGTCGCAGACCGCAATCGACGCCTTGACAAAGGGCTTGTGGCACGGCAACCCAGTCCCGATCAACATCATTCTGGCTGCTTTGGCGTTTGTCATAGGCACGGCACTCGTTATCTATGTTTCGGTACAGGTTTACCGTATGAGGAAGAAGCTCGACGAGGAAGACGCCATTACCGTGACAAACACCGAAGTAGGTTCCATCATGGAAAGCCTGCTCGAAGAGGACGAGCCGAGGTCCTACGGCACAGTCAACCGCCAGCGACAGCCATGGGAGGTTTGATACGATGGCGCGAAACTCGATTATTCTTACCTCCGACATTTCCAGACCAGGTCGACGATATTCCTTCGCCGCTGTTATTACGAGTGCGATTCAAATACGGCCGTCATTGAATCATGCTTCCTGTACTAATTGGTCTCCTTCTTAACGTAATTAAAAGTTGTCATATTCGGTACAAGCGGGCGTTCATGTTGATCGCGTTACATTGCAGACTGTCAACAGCCGAGCGTCTTTATCAATAATAGTCATGGTCAAGCGAGCGTTATGGGTACGGGTTTTCGGGTCATGTTACATCTCATCATGTTTACGGCGCCAGATTGCGAGTCCATGTAGACTAGATTGCGATTTGTAGAAATTGTTCAGTATTTCTAATATCCATTGTCATCATCCGTTGTTGTTTGTTCTAGTTCAAATTAAATCCAAAATCCATGCAATCCATCTTTGCGTCAAGGGTGCGAGATACAGGCTGTCAAGACCTTGATGTCACCGGCCCAGGTGAGCAAGGCAGTGACGCTAAAATTACGCCCCTCTTAGCGCTGGTGTGGGGCTCTGCGGCCCAGCCCCCATTCTCGAGCTTTCGGTAACCGAGCCCCTCACGGATCGTACGACACTTTCCATCCACCACGAGCAGGGAGGGCCGATATCGCTGCCTGGGAACGACCACCACTGATTCTAGAACCGTTACATTCGCTTGGTAAACTTGGTACCTGCGGCCATTGTCTTGGAGCCATGGGCATGCTTTGCCTTATGACGCGTTGCGGTGGTACATCGTCTGCCTAAGCTGACATCCTCGCCGCATGCTGGGGCCTACGTCCACCGTTGTGCTGGAACAGTCGAGTCGACAAGTTGTTTCAAAGTGAATCTCTGGCGCAGCTACCTAGGTATACTGCTGACGTCTCGTGGAGAGGGTTCACCTTGACTGTGCTGCAATGTCCGTCGGCCGGCCACCTGGACTTCCCAGCTGGCACACCGGTGGCTCTCGAAGCATGACAGAGACTTATTCACCCAAAATATGCAGCTGTTTGGCGTCTGGCGCGCTTTTTTAGGAGCTTCTCGTTCTCGGAAATACCCAAGGCGCATTCAATAGACGTTACTATCTGTAAGAAGAGTTGGGATGCTGGAAACGGACAAAGACGAAAGGTAGCCTGACACAATGGAGTCCTCCATGTCCTGGGAGAGGAAAAGCCTCAGCACAGCCGAGTGAGCCCCCATCTCTAAGCTCAGCATGCATCGCGAAACTCGTACTCTGTCGTCATGGCATCTGTATCCTCGTGGCGTTTTGGAGCCCTCGACCCAACTCGAAACCTCAACCAGACACATGATCAACGTCGAAAGTGTCGTTTGCGTTGATGACAAGTATCTTTCTGCATGTCATCGTCATGGCCGTGTTCACGGTCTTCGCCTGGGGCCATCTTTACAACCCCAAACCCGCGCCACAGCCTGCCATTGCAGATTTGGGGCCGATGGAGAGCGACCATGCAGTACGCCTCCCTCAGTTCGTTGCGCAACACGCAGTCGAGATGGACAGAGCTGCTGACATTCTTAGACATCGAAAGGAGGCGTGGGAAACAATCAAGGGTCGATGTTACATGTTGACAGCTCCTGACATTTGTTCTACCCAGCTGCTTGGATATGATCGGTCCTGAAAACATATATGTATGGCAGTCAATCTACTTGTATTGCCCCAAGCACTTTCAACGCATCATTATTTCCTCTTCTTACATCTCCTCCTGAACACTAGGCCAACCTGAAACCATTGCCGAAGCTCGCATTCCATCATGGGTATCCGGTTTTCCCAGTGGGTTGCTCCGTCCATTGTACTTCACAGTACCCTCACATCTGCTCTCGTCGTACCTAGAGCCGCGTACAGCGGAAATGGCGAGCCTTATGGCACTGGACACATCCATCCGACCACCATAGCCGCATCATCTTCTATGGCTTCTCAGGCCTCATCCCTTGGTACGTCCTGCGTTACTTCCGTGACCATAACCATAACGCTATCAGGCTCGAGTATTGTGCCGCCGGCTTCGATAATTGGCACCTATCCTGTCGTGAGCGGCCCTACCATCACTGGTGAGAACAAAATATATTCAAGTTGATGGGCAACATCTGATATCACTGCAGGTTGGCCATCGGCTGCTTCGTCAAGCTCGATTGTACCGAGCAGCGTTCTGGATTACCCTGCCGAATCATCCGTGCCACCTCCTGAGGATCCAGCGACTTCAGACTATCCTGCTGTCACTCCTACTTCGAATGTGGCTTGGTCTACTGGCGGCGGATATGGCCCTTCCCCTGCGCCTGTCTCCCCCCACCTAAGTAAGCTTACGAGCAGTGCGATCCCGGAGAGCAGCGCAACTCCAAGTAACTACAGTACGTCTTTCAATTCCATCACTTCTCGCGCGTTCCACTATGTATACCCCAGACAGAGATTGCTGGAACACAGATAACTAACCTTGTGATAGATACGCCCTTGCCGTATGCCGCCAACCCTGCGACAGCATCAGTAGCACCCTACCCTATCACCTCTCTCCAAGGGGCACATGTATCACACAGTGCAGGCCCAGTTGGTACTTCACCAACTATCCACGTTCCGTATCCGACAGGAAACGTTACATCGAAGCCTCCTTCTGGAACGGGGTATCCGACGTCAAGCACCGTGCTGCCGTATCCGGAAGAAAGCGATACTTACTTATCACAACGGTCCGCTACTTCTTCTGCATTAGGTTTGTTGACTGGCACATCACGAAGTCGCGTCAGTATGTGCCGCTGACTTTGTATAGCTACTCCTGATTATCCAACGCCATCCCCAGCTCTTCCAGTTTCCTCGGCACCATCTTCAGCCCTTCCTGACTATCCAGCATCGCCTCCGGCCCCTCCTGTGTCTTCAGTGTCATCGTCAGGCTCTCCTGTTTATTCGGCATCAACACAGGTTCCTCCTGTCTATTCGCCAACACCGACGCTTCCCGTCTCGTCACTCTCCTCAGCCTACCCTGTTTCGCCAGCATCGTCTTCTTCCCCTCCCATGCACCCAGAATCCTCTTCAGCCCCTCCAGACTATCCGGCATCGCCTTCGGGTCATCCCACCCCTTCGACGTCGCCTTCTGCCCCTCCTTCGTACCAGACATCGTCGTCAGCCCTTCCGGACTATTCGGCATCAACACCGCTCCCTCCTGCCTCTTCGACAGCATCGCCGGCCCACCCTGTCTCGCCGACATCGTCAGGCCTTCCAGACTATTCGGCATCAGTACCGGTCCCTTCCGCCTCGCAGACATCATCTCTGGCCTACCCCGTTTCGCCGCCATCATCTTCAGTTCCTCCGATGTCTGCGACGCCATCATCAGCCCTTCCCATCGCCTCGACGCTCTCTTCAGCCTACCCTGTTGCGCCTACATCGTCTTCAGTCGCTCCCGCTTATCCAGCGTCATCTTCGGCCGCTCCCGCGTATCCAGCGTCGTCTTCGGTCGCTCCTGAGTTCCCAGCTTCATCTTCGGCTATTCCAGGCTATCCCACGGCTTTCTCAGGTTCCCCTCTTGAGCCAACGCCATCTTCAACTTCACTCGCAGCACCTACTCCAATTGTCAGTTCTACGCCAAGCGTCTATGTCCCAGCCACCTCTCTTCCGCCAGTGTCAGGGAGCATGACTACGATGTACTCGGCAGTTCAGCCTGTAGCTACTGATTACCCGGCATTGCCTGTGGTATCTGCTTCCGAGATCTCCACGGGTACTGAGCAGCCCGGTATTTATTCCCCTTCATTCTTATCGTCGAATCTCAAATGCTTACTCCATACTAGGTTACTCAGCGGCACCTACTACCATGATCACCAGCGCTATTACGTCCTCCGCCAACTCGAACATGTATGGCACGCCTGCTCAACCGACAGGAGGATATGCAGGGTTCGCTGGAGTTGGTACCTGAGTGTTCTGGAGATGAAACTGGTGACTCTGTCCCACGGACTGAAATTGGTGATGCAGCAGCAAACGCTAGGGTTGGCCTGTACTCGTACGCCTGTATCAATTTCCTTTGTTCCACGTGTTGACATTTGGGTAATGTTTTGGGTTTTGGAGTTTGCCCTGGTATCTAGAAAACCTACTGAATCCACTCGTTTACCAAGCGATGCACGATCATGAAGGTAATTTTGTTCGAAAGCTGCGTAGCCGTTTCTGATTGACAGGGTACAATCCCGGCTTGTCGGATTGCTCAGAGAACATGACGTGGGGTTCGCGGATCAATAGTCCGTGCGTCTTCGCGTTGCTATGGCAGGGAAGTAGCGTCGCGTGGGCAGCTAGTGCTGTTTATCGCTCACCGTCTGAGCTCGCACCACCACATATTACATAGACGTGCTGCACAACTTCCTTAGACTACCAAAGTTGAACAACCAAACTCACAGCAGGTGCTACCCTTCGACAACATACATAACCCCCCAAACCGTCAAGTTGGCGCGCCTCAAAGAATCCCCGGTCCAGATGGATCCGCCTCCGCCTCTCTCGCCAAACAAGGCACCATTCTCGCCTGGGATGCCCATCTTCCCAGCCAGTCCCGACCGCGGTGCTGGCTCAAGATCTCCGTACGGCGACTCCAGGGACTCATCGCCAGTCCTCTCGCCCTCGACACCCAACCTCCGCCCCCACTCGCCCCTACGACACACACACCGCCGAACCGATTCCGATGTTTCCGTCACAGCCCTCACAGGCATGTTCGAGAACCTCGAGGTTAAGGACCCACGGGAAGCATGCAAGCGCTTCAAGGAGTTGCTGGACAAGGAGAGGATACGACACGCGGAGAAGTTGAACAAGATCGAGAAGGAACATGCCAAGAAGGAGCGCGACCATGAGTTGTCGTCGAGCCGACGCGACGTGCGCATCGACGAGCTGAAGCACGAACTTGAGCAGACAAAGGAATCACTTGCAAACGCCGTTACCAAGGAAAGATTTGAGAAGAGAGTCCATGAGAGCAAAGCTGCCATTGACAAGTGGGCGAAGGCTTTCCAGGAGAACGAAGAGAGGTGGAAGAGTATGGACGCCAAAGCTGTAAGTACACCATGCTCTTCTATACAGTTCCACCTATTAACATGTTCCAGACGGAAGCAGCATCGCGAGCCAAGTCCTACGAGGGCAAATATAGACACTGTAAGGCGGAGTACATAGCGGCCAACAACGAGAAGCTCCGATGCTCCGCAATGATACCGCAGCTTCAGGCCAAGATTCAGAGCATCCAGCGTAGCTTGCAGCGGGCCGAGTCAGATGTCAAGTTCAAGACCGATGAAGCCGCCAAGTACAAGAACGAGGTGTACAGCCTGCAGGTGGAGATTGAGAGCGTTAGCAACCGACTGAACGAAGAAGTGCAGACACTGAAAGAGAAGCTTGGTCTCGTGGAGGGCGAGCGAGACGCTCTTAAGACGAGCTTGAAAGAAGAGGAGGTTCTGCGCATCGCCGCGGAAGGCCAGATACCGCTTCCATCGGCCGACCCAGAAGAGACTGATGAATTCGCATCACCTGTTCGATCGCCACGCAAGCCACGCAACCTCGCACGCGAGGACGACGACAAGGAAAACGTGTCGCCAAAGAAAAACGCAGTTGATCTGCGCTTCATTCAGCAGGAGCTGGCAGCAGAGAGACGCGCTCGCGAACGTGCCGAGGAGCAGATCGACTTCATGAAGATGGAATGCCAGTTCCAGTGCTGCTCTTGCCGCATCGCTGAGAACAGGGGAAAGCACTACGTCCACGATGACTCACTCGAAGCCGAGATGCAGCGCATCAAGGTCTCGCTACCCATCTCTACGCCCCCAGCCAGCAACCACGGAGACGATGTCATGGAAGGTGTAGTGATCAAGCAAGAGTCTGTGGAGAACGAGCGTCCCATCACACCGCCTGAGGATGTTGTAGTCAAGACAGAGTCTGAGGAGCCCGAGACCGTTGTCGCCTTCTCTCCAGACACAGGAACCTTCCGCTCTGTGCCATCACCTATGAAGTCTCGTCCGTCAGCAGGCATCGTCACACATGCAGAGCCATCACCTGTAGTCGAGATGACCGATGCACCAGCGCCCGACACGGTCGCTCCTGCCAACATATCTTTGCCACAGTCCCGTCCTGCATCGAGAGTCGACTTTGTTCTTCCTACCCGCAGGGAGACCAAGGCTGTAGACATCAGCATCCACGAAGACGCCGTCGACGACGACAGCGAGGACGAGGACATGTCACCACCGACGCCCGACAGGGAGCCTACTGGGCCTACGACGCCCTACCTCACTCGCACTATTACCACAACAACTACCATCCCCCTTCACTTCTCCCCTGCCACTCCAGCGTTCAAGGCTGGCCGTGGGCCTATGACTCCTTCGACTGTAGCCCACGCTGCAGCCAACGCACAAACCCCTGTTCTGGGTGAACTGTCACTCAACAAGCTAGGCATTGACCGGGAAGCCGCACTCGCAGCGATCCGTGAGCGTAGAGGACGTGCTAGAAGCATGGCCGCTGGTCACGGAACGCCGATGAAGCAGATGGTCGAGGGTGTAAAGGACCGCAGAGACATTAGTGCGCCTGTTACTCGGGTACGAAGTGTATCGCGGATACGGAGATGAGCGATCGAGGATGGACGATGTGGAAGTGGCTGGTGATTGCCGTGCTGACTAGGGTGCAGCGAGAGTCGTGATACCATTGATTTCCTGTTGCGACTTTACCTTGCGCTTAGCGGCATTGCATGGCGTTGGAGGCTATTGCTGCATTTGAACTTTCCCGGCGTTGTCTGTCTGCATATATGTCTTGCACAAGCAACGACTGCGTTATATACCTTAGTTTTGCTTCTTGCTAGTTCTTACGATATTGTAATTGAGTATTGACATGTTCAACTTTGTTTGGTGTTCTGTGCTGAAGTTGCTGTGGATATGAATGGGTATTTGTGCTTGTGACCACCGTCCTTTTTGAACACAAAGTCAATTCTGTAAACGATACGTTGGTTGGTAAGAGCGATTGACCATTTTCTTCGCGTGGTGTTCAAGAGACGAGATGAGCGGGCCCCGGCGTGCACACTTCCGCCAAGCCCCGCTAGCGCACGATTGGCGGTCCAAGCGAACGTCGAAATTGATCGCACTCGAACACCTGGATTATCTCTTGCGACAGCGACTACGAACTTCGACGCCCAACCCTCTTTCTCCCTTCCACACCGACAACCGCCACCATGTCTGACAACGGAGAAATCGAGGTCGAGAACCCCACCGGCATTGCCATCCTCCCCAAGGATGTCACCGACGAGCAGGGCAGCGTAAAGCTGTTCAACAAGGCAGGCTTATTACAACTTCCGCTCACACGCACAATACTGACTTTTCGCAGTGGTCCTACGAGGAGGTCGAGGTCCGCGACATCTCATTGACGTACGTTTCCCCCACGATATCGCGCCGCACACCCGTATAAAAGGACAATGGTGGCATTGGATACTTTGTAATACGCTGCGAGACCTTCGGCTAACTGAAGCCGCAGCGACTACATCCAGATCCGCTCGCCTGTCTACATCTCACACTCCGCCGGCCGATATGCCGTCAAGCGGTTCAGGAAGGCCCAGTGCCCCATCATTGAGCGTCTCACCAACTCGCTCATGATGAACGGCCGTAACAACGGAAAGAAGCTCATGGCTGTGCGCATCGTCGCTCACGCTTTCGAGATCGTACGTCTACAATCTGCCAGGTTTCGGAATCGCGAAGATGGCATAAAATGCGCGTCGGGAGACGGCTGACAATTGCAGATCCACATCATGACCGACCAGAACCCCATCCAGGTCGCCGTCGATGCCATCGTCAACTGCGGTCCCCGTGAAGACTCCACCCGTATCGGTTCCGCCGGTACCGTCCGTCGCCAGGCCGTCGATGTCTCTCCCCTCCGCCGTGTCAACCAGGGTATCTCCCTCCTCACCATCGGTGCCCGTGAGGCCTCTTTCCGCAACGTCAAGAGCATTGCCGAGTGCCTCGCTGAGGAGCTGATCAACGCTGCCAAGGGTAGCAGCAACTCGTACGCCATCAAGAAGAAGGATGAGCTCGAGCGTGTCGCCAAGTCCAACCGATAAAGGCGTGCGTTCTGTGTATGGGTGTGCATGGTGTCTCTGGGAGGAGTTCTTTCGAATGGCTGTTCTGGTCGTTTTTTGATCGGACAGAATGAGGGATCTTATGCATGGCATGGCTTTCCTAGGCGATTAAGACCTCTTTCATGGTTGCATGACAAAAATGGACAATACGATACCACGTTCAGATGAGCAGTTACTGCGTGCGAGGTGATGTTGACGGCCACCGACAGGCGAGAGGAGGCCGGACCCGCTGTTGGAAGGCATCGTGTAGCTGTGAAATGCCACTTCATGTATAACACAATGGCGGAAGTCGTGTAGATCTTCGATGAACTCCAGTACATCCAAATTCATTTATGGGTATCTCATCTCTGCACTTTTTATGTACATGTCTATGCTGCCGCCCGCCCTAACACAGCCCTCTCTAATATGGCTCCAAACTCTTCGAAGCCGACTTTACCACTGTTCTTCTCTCCCAGCTGCTCAGCTTCAGCATAAGCTTTGGCCATGACCTCCTCATCAATCCTTACAAGCCAGTCGTGACCTGTAATCATGATGTGACCCCCTTCATTTTGGAGTTGCTGCATAAGCCCACTTGCGCGAATCAATCTCTCGACCCAAACCCTATCTTTACCCTCCGCGTACGCTGCGTCGACCAAATCCACAGCACCCCTCTCCTTCATTGTATTCCTTACAAAGGCGACACACCTCTCCCGTCGTGCGGCTTCCATCTCGGCCTCCTTTTTCTCCTCTGCTTTCCTCTCCTCCCGCTCCTGTCTTGCGCGCTCGCGAATCTCTTCTTCGACAGCCGCTCGCCGAGCTTTTTCCGCTGCCGCAGTTGCCTCGCGCTCTTCACGGCCTTCTGCCTCTTGAAGACGACGCATCTCGGCTTCTGAACGTAGCCATTCGTTGTACGCGCGTTGTTGGTCTTTTCGAGCGAGCGATTTGGCTTTCTTGGTACCGACTACGCGTTGGGTTGGTGGGGGACGGTTCGCGTTTTGTGGTGGGGGGTTTGCGGGGCCGGGTGCGAAGGCATCGTCGGGTAGTTGGGCTTCTTGTGCTTGAGTATGTGGCTGTTGATGTTGTGGTAAGGGGACGTCTCCGAAGAGGGCTTGGTGCGGTGGTGGTGTAGGTGCCCGTGGCGGTCGCGCGGCTTCTACGCCGTCGTCTTGAAGGACTAACCGCTCGTCCAGTGGTGCTTGTTCTCCTTCATCCCTCTGTCCTCCAACCGGGTTCCTGATACCTTGTTCGGTTGGGCGATTCGTCTCCTCATTATTTGCTCTTTGATCATTGCCCGCCTGTGCTGCTTGCCGTTGCGCATTGTACCATTCGCCGATTTGTGGGGCGAAATATAATGTTCCGCAAAGTACTGCTGTGTGTAGAAGATCTTGCGACAGAGGTGTGCCAGATCGCGTAAATGGCAGCAGAAGATTCAGGATGGTGAACGGAAGAGATAGTATGGCCCCCATCGTGACGTTTGTGTTCGTATGGTCGATGCGCAGGTTTACGCGTTGACGGAGCCTTTGAGTCGATGAATCGAGGTGGGGTTTTCGCGCGAAGGCCGATCGGTAGTGATTGGAAACCGCTAGCGGTCCATGTAATTGGGAAGTGGTATCTGCGGTATAATAAGGATTCGATGCTTGTGCAATAATAGTAGTCGTCGTGGCGCTAGAAATGTGCTTCGGGTGAAAGACAATGTCAAGTCAAGTTGATGATGCAACTTGCAAGCCCGCTGTAGGGCTGAGCGCTAGTGCCGCGTCGGTCCTAGCTTATCTTGAGCGATCATTCACATGCAACGAAGTGCTCCTGTCGTCAGCACGGCACGAGTCTTACAGACGTCTGCGCAATGACACCTTGAACGCGCGCTTCCATCGTATTTACTGCCCCATTTGTATAGCATACTCGCTCTGATCATATCACCGACCGGAGGCCTGAACCTCAATCCTTCAAACCTCGCATTAGTTTGGACATTACCAAGGTACGAGAGAAAGATTGCAGTAGATAATGGTTTCATGAGTGGAGGACCCAGTCAAAACTTGGGTATTGGATGGAGGGTGCGTCTCCAATGATATCTAACCTTTTCTTGGAGGGTGCGCCTTACGGCCGTTAGCAAAAGACTCGGAGCCTTATTCGTCCTCCTCTCCACACTGTCAAGAGAGGGTAACCAATCGACGGTTTCAACCCCAGCCATAAGCTTTCCGAATCGTTCAGGCCCTCCGAGGGCACGGCTGCTAAGTGTAACATCGCTATGGGGAATGGACTGCGATACCACCGCTTGACGATACGTGCGGAAGGCATGGGCCGATTGTCCACAGGTCTGGCCGTCCAACATGTGTACGATGCAGGGGATTGGATTGCCTTTATATCTCTGGCCAATTCCGCATTATGATTACTATACTCTTGCAGCTTTGGCTTCGACTTCAACTTGGCTACAATCTATCCCCGACTCAACACATTCCTCTGTCGACGCTTGTCTGACTCGTATCATTGCCACTCCCCAAGCCATACGATTGGCCCATCTCTACCTCACGCGACGTACATCTCTCGTCTCCGGCATATTAAGGCACCTTGCTGCTGGGTCACCACATATTACGCGCCGTATAATTGGTCAATCGAACATCAGTATGGTCGTCGCAACAACGGATGTCTGGCCCAACACGGCAGGCTTCGACACGGACTACGAAGAGCACGAGCCCGTGGAGCTCACCGTCAAAGGCACCATCCCAAGGCATGCTGCAGGTGTACTTTATCGGACAGGTCCGCTCGGCTACAAGGCGAAGACGAACGACGGCAAGATCTGGGCAGCAAGACATTGGTTTGATGGATTCTCATGTGTCCATCGTTTCCAGATCGACTTTCCCGACGCGGACGGCCCAGCGAAGGTTACATACCGTTCGCGACGCACGGTGGATGAGTACCTTGAGATTGTTCGTACGACCGGAAAATTGGACAGTACCACGTTTGCTGCAAAGCGTGATCCATGCGAGAGCTTCTTCTGGAAGGTAAGTCCTGACTGTACGAGATGCACGTGAGACATACACTGACTTCGTACGCCCATCGCTGTAGGTCATGAGTATGTTCCAGGCATCACAGAATGAGCGCAATGTCGGTGTCACGCTCTCCATAAATATGGCAGGAAGTGACAAACTCAACAAAGGCGCGAAACCGACTGCCAACGGTCACACCAGTGGCATTGAGACTCTTCATGCCCGAACAGATTCTAGTGCCATCAAGGAGATCGACCCAGAGACGTTGGAACCGCGCGGTTATGCACGTCAAGAACGCCTTCACCCGGAGTTGAAAGGGCCTTTCTCTGCCGCCCACGCCAAGTCTGACCCCCAGACGGGTGATATGTACAACTTCAATCTCGACTTTGGATACAAGAGTACTTACCGCATCTTCCGCGTCTCGGCAGCATCTGGCGAGACAGACATACTCGCTACTTTCCATGGCACGCCTGCATACATTCACTCGCTGTTCTTGACTGAGAACTACGTCATTCTCTGTGTCTGGAACAGTCACATCACATGGGGTGGCGTTTCGCTCATGTACCACAAGAACGTTGTCGACTCTATCGCGCCCTTCGACCCCAACTCCAAAGCAACATGGTACGTTGTCGACCGCCGCGAAGGCAAGGGACTTGTAGCAACGTACGAAAGCATGCCTTTCTTCTGCTTCCACAGCATCAACGCCTGGGAAGAGCCATCAGCTTCTGATCCTAGCAAGACCGACATCATCACCGAGCTCAGCATGTTTGAGAACCTAGACATCGTCAAGCGCTTCTACTACGACAACATCATCTCTTCCATCGACACGCCTGACTATGAGGGTGAGAAGCGCAGGCTGTGCCTTCCGATGCAGGCGCAGTTCCGCCTTCCGAGCGTCAACGCTGGTGTTCCTGCTACGATGCCCGCTGAGCTTCTCTTTCAGGCCGACAAGTTCAAGTCGATGGAGCTGCCCACGCTGAACCCGGCATACCTGACCAAGCGCCATCGCTACACATATGGATGTGCCGACCGTCTCCGGTCTTCGTTCTTCGACGGCCTTGTCAAGTTTGACAACAAGACTCAGGAAGCCATCTACTGGGAAGTTGATGGTCACACGCCTGGCGAAGCGATCTTCATCGCTGACCCTGAAGGTGTGGAAGAAGACGATGGCATACTGTTGAGTGTGGTCTTGGACGGCTATGCGGAGAAGAGCTACTTGCTCGTGCTCAACGCGAAGGACTTGACGGAGATGGGAAGAGCTGAGATGGCGGGGCCGATGAGCTTTGGGTTTCATGGGACGTTTAAGGAGACGTATAAGACATATCGAGGGGATGTTTGAGCTGGAGAATTACAACACAACGATAGCCTGCTCTCCATTCCTTTCGCTGACACCCGTTGACGTTGAAAGATTTCGGTTACTGTCATAGTTATCTAACTTGGTCGTCGACGACGTAGACACATTGTCTATCACATACATATTATCCTTTTATGAACCCGACCAGCTCATCAGTCATACCTATTTCAGGCATACTTGCTTCGTTTACTCATGGGTCGACCCCGGTCTTGAACAGTCATTCGCTCATCAATCATCAAGCCGACATGATTGCGACAATGTTAGACAAGTGTCAATGCGATTAAACCGGCTCATTAGGCGCACATCGAGTCCAACAATATCTTGATTCATCCTACTCTACCGCTTGATGGTAGGTCCGGAGACAAAGGGTACGTGACGAACCTTCTGTATTTGTCAAGCTACCTGAACATTCCGCTATCTCCTTTCCATGCAAAACTATGTCGACCCAAAAGCTCCCCGTTGTAAATGGGCTCTGGTATGTCCTCTGGTTGAGCTATCCGTTCTTTGAATGGTTTGACATTGGTAAATCGTTTCGCTTCTTCGACGTATCCCTCGACGCAGATGACGTAGCTTTTGTCGATTTCCATATCCTTGGTACGTAGTTTGCACCCTTTGATTACACCACCCCACACCTGTGAGTCCTCGCCATTCTTTGCCCAAGGGTTTGTGCTCGTGTATATCAACAAATAGCACCGACTGTCACAATCTTGATTCTTTTGCAGGTGGCTGCAGCGTGACTTCTTGTCAACCTCGCCGAATTCCATGAAAGGGATGGGCGATGTCGTCTCTGTAGGATGTTCCACAATCGATTGGTCTGGTTGTAATGCACGCGAGTTCTTCGTAGCAGGTGGGCATATCAGCGCTCTGATAGTAGGACCTTTGCTTTCGTGCGCGGAGGAGGCGCTAGATACGGGCCGCGTTGGCAAGCAAGGTATTGTAAAATCGTTTGAACGGCTCATATCACTGGGTCGATTCCGATGGGACTTGTAGTTCTGAAGCGATGATTGGTATGGTAGAATTGGAGTGAGAGTAGCAAAGCCGCTGAGAGTTCGCGGAGAGACAGAAATGGATGTTGTTATGAGGAGGAAATTGAAAGAGGGGCGTAGTCTTGAGGGCCGCTTCTGTACTCATCATACGAGTGATTTGAGTCACAAAAGTACGTACCTGTCCCAGAATTTGTGTGCAGAGTCATGTTGAGGCGGCATAACAGTGACTCGATCAACGTGACTTTCAAACTCAGTATGGTAACTCTAGTTGCAGTCGTCAAAGGAAAAGGCGAACAACGTGAGGATAAAAGAATTAACCGACGGGAGATTTGGTGTTAAGGTTGCTCGCTACCGGTGTGAAGTTGCTGTATTGATGTTGCTGTGACTCCGAATCGCGCACTGTCTTTCTGTTGACCATGACGCCAATGCGACAACGAGTTGTGGTCATACTAATACGTTGACCTAACTTTGGCCGCAAAAAAAGCTACGAGGTCAGACACAGAATCTATAGCTGATTGTATACGCCCGTTATGTTATTTGGTCCGCTAGTACTCCGATTTCTAACATCTTCGCGGATAGAGGCACGTGCGCAGCGTCGACCGTAGTTGAGTTGGCACAACCACGGATGTGCTTACAGTATTCCTAATGAAGAGCAGCATCCTGGAACAGATGCTATATATTGTGTGTTCGTATTCCTCGAATTTCTGACCTTCTCATCATCGTCTCTTTTCCCGGAAACTCAAAATGCCTACTCCTCGCAACCACACCCACATACTCAGATTAGAAGCCGACGGCCTCCAAGATGACTACTACAAACAACACGAAGCCTCCTGCGACATCTGCTTCAACGACGAGACATCCGATTGCGGGCTCGATGAGGCGTCAGCAACAGTCTCAAACAGCGAAGCCAACCTCCGCGCTATATCGCCAACATCAATCATTCGCACCGCCGTTTGCCGACATGTCTTCCACGAGAGGTGTCTCGTAAAGTGGCTCCAGGAGCAAAGGGAACATCGTCTTCATGGCAACTGCCCAATGTGCCGCGGCTTGCTCGTCTTCAATCCAAAGGCTATTGCGTGTGCGCGAACTTCGGAAGCCCATAGTTCATCATCGCCATCCCATAGTACTACGATGACCCAGACGCAATCTAGAGACGACGAGCCAACCCCGCCCCCCGCATTTAATACGACGCATACGCCAGGAGATGCTCTCGAACGAGAAGGATCGCAACTTGAAAGAGCAAACGCTGTTGCTCGACAGCGCGTGATCTATGAATTAATTACCAGATTGCAACAAACTCTCCCGAAAATTGAATGAAGGGCTCGATCGATTAAGGTCGAGTCGGAGGACTCTGTTGCAAGAAGAGCTGCTTCGTGCGGGAGAAGAGCGGTGTCGGTCAGGAGAAGAGCACGTTCATTTCTTAGAAGAGCAGCGTACCTTGGAGTTACAAAAGGCAGGGATAAAGCCTCGATCCTGATACGATGGAGGCCGAAGACGACGCTTGAATTGTACCTTTATGATGGGAGACCTTTTGTTTTGTGATCAATTGAACTCTTCTCTCACTTTTCTTGGAGCTGTTATGGTTAGAAATTAGATCGTCATGACTTTCTTGGTGCTCGCGTTATTGCCAGAAGGTTTGGCGCAAGTGAAATGGTGTCGAAGGGTACAGTCGCAGAGGTGCTAATCACTGTACATCAGCTCCGTCAAGGTTGGCTCCTGAGCACAACCCTTCTTTCTACTCAATGGTTAGCTACGATCACTTTACTCTCAACTCAAATTCCTGACACACCACGCCGCGCACATCTCAACCTAAAGGCTCCTTAGTATGGCCAACAACATCACAATTGATGCGCGCCTTGACGCGTTCTTCGACGCAAGTGTGGACAATCTCAAAGACGACCACTATGTTGAGCATGGCAGCGTATGCGACATTTGCAGGGCTGATGACATGGCCGATCCACCGGAAATTATCGAGCACGCATCCTCCATCACGCGCACTGGTGTAGTCCAGACGAAAACCTGTCCCTTACCCCACATTTTCCACAAGCTCTGCCTATACGCCTGGATGCACGCAAAGCTGCGCAGAAACGCAAATGCAACCTGCCCGATGTGTCGCACCACGCTCATCGTTTCTAGTCCCGGTCCATGGAGGGAGTTGTTCTTGGAAGAATCAGAATCACTCGCTAGACAAATCAACGAACTATTTGAGATGTTGGCAATTCTTAGAGAGCAAAACGAGGCAGAAATGATTCAAATGAACGAAGCCAGGACAGCTCTGAATAGATTCAGGGCAGGAAGGGATGAGACTGAATGACCGGTTTGCGATGCGGAGCGTTATTGCGGACAACACCGCGCATGCGCAGCAAATTAAAGTCCACTATCTAATGGCTTTGTCAATATCAGCAGCGCTGGCAGCTATTGTGACCATGCGCTGAACGTGCCTGTTCAAGTGGTCGCGGGTCGTCGCCAGACAGTTTTCTGACCATAGGTCTTTGTCGCAGTCCTGTCTTGGATTCTGGTACAAGAAGGCAAAACTTCCAAGACTAGAAAATATCATTCTGCCATTCCCACTTGGTCATGTTGTCTTGACAAGCTTGTGATCGTCCGGTTGCTTGGCGGTTTCTTATGTCTCGTGCATTCCGAAGTGTCCCGATTTCAGCCGCCGACCGCCTCCGAAAGTCCGAGTTGTACCCGATTCGCCACATGTGCAATGCTTTACTCAGGCTAGATCATGAAAACATGCTTCTTGACCAATGATCGTAATTACAGTCTTGAAAATGCAAGACTGCAGTGGGTCCTTCTTATCAAGGTATGCAGTCTTTCGGTATGAGGTTTTCGGTGATGACTCGGCGGAACAATTGTTGGGAGCGATGCGTTTCGACTTTGCGATAGGAGAAGTATATAGTGAGGCGCCAGACCGACAGTTCGGGGGAGCGTATCTGTCAAAGCAAGCGAACGTTAGCAATCATTCTCTCTCTCGTTCCGAACCTACAAGTCTCCAATTCCTTCAAATATCCAATCTCACACTCAATCCCAATACCCTCAACATGGTGGCGCAAACATCCAAGCCATCGAGCCGCAGCTCTTCCGTGACGGCGCCAGTTGAACGCTCATCCTCACCGAGCATGCATCATGCACTTGCGACTTCTTCGTCTCTGAAGTCGATGCTCAAGAAGCCCTTCCAGGGCTGGTCCAAGGATCTCCTTCGCGCGAGGGACGACGACGACGATGACTACAACTTTTCGAGTGGTATGCGCCGTGGAGCTCAATACTACCAGAACGACGCCTGAGATGGCTGGGAATACTATGATCCGCGACTGATGGAGGATGAGGCCGATGCCACACTACGGTCTCCCAAACGACCTCGAGCCCAATACCTATGCGCGTCGACGGGGTGGTAATATCGAAGGGGCACGTGAAGGCAGAGTGGTACACCGTGTGACGGTGGTGGTGACTCGGGGTTTTGGTGGGCTGGAAGAGCTGGTCACATCCGGCGGGTATGGCTGAGACGGTTGTGTGGCAGGCCTGGCGTTTGTGCTGCGTTGTATTGCTTTTGCGAGCGCGATACCCTTGATTGTTCCCTTAATTTACACAATTTGTAATGCACACTTAGTTCCACAATGCGCGTTATCGTACGAAGGGTTGGATGTGTTGTGTGACGATGCACACGACCAGAAAGCTCGTGAAGACGCCTGCCCACCATTCTGACAATCCTGAGCTCGTGTTATGTCAGCAGCGCTTGACGCATCCGCTTCTCCCACTTCATCCCAGAACTCCACCTCGCAAAATCTCTCCCAAATCGCGCACTTTGGAAATTGCGGCCTTCCCGAACAACTAGAGCTTGCATAGGGCTGGCATACAAATGTGCCCTCGCTTGCGGTCCCGTAAGGTCGCTACCCATGGACTGGCTCAGAGAGCGCCGCACCGAAACATGCATGGGCCATGCTGCAAGCCACAAACTCTCCCGTCTGTCAAGCCTAGCTCATACACGAATCATCACCATTGCATCGAGGTCACGCGTGAAGACGAAGTGTCTTTGAAAATGGCAAGCATACAACAGCAGACCATCTTACTGACTGAGTACGAGAATTTGGCAGCTCTAACTCAAGGCTTCGCGTGCGCATCACCAAGCAATATCGACGTCACTCCACAGCATACTCGGCTTGACTCGACGAAAATTGCGGAGGATTTGCGCGCAATTTCTTCCAGGCAACAGTCGCACGAATAGACGCAGCTAGACCATATGAGATGCCGGTGTGCCTAGAAAAGCGGCTTGGTGGTCTTTAGGGGGCCTGCGCCGCCCGGTTAGGCGTGCCGCATCATGCGCTGTCAGTTAAGCGATCAGCCTCCGAATCTCCCCAATAAGTAGACTAGATATCCCATACTCGACGAACCTTTTCTTCATCGCCAAGCATCACTCGTTACTGCCTGTCGTTCGTTGCCAATCTTTTTCAAGACTCTAATCTAATACTTGTTACTATACCCCACATTGCTCGTCTCAATCAACACCGCAAGATGTCTAAGATCCTCTCCGTGGCGCTTTTCGCCTCTTACGCTGCGGCTCAAACGACCGCTCAGGTCTGGATGCCCGGTCTAGGCGATATGGGCATTTCGTACGAGGGTTCTGTGGTCAGCGTTGACAACGACCGCACTATCATGTCTGTGGCTGTGCAGGGTATTACCCTCGACGACTCACTGGTGCGTAACAACGAGTTGAAATCATCGATAACATTCACTGATCTGTTGCGACTAGGCCGATGTCCCTTCGACCATCACTGTCGGAGGCAACACCTACTATGAATATGACGCCTCCAATGACCACTACGGCGTGACGGTGACCGTCTCCGGCGCATGCTCGCGCCAGAACACCGACGAAGCGGAGGCAACCTGCACCCAAACTACCATTGGCCTCGAATCCGAAATGAGCTCTCTATGCGCTGACCCAGAATACGCTTCCTCCCTCTGCCCGGACGGTGTGGATGCCGCTCTCTCTTTCAGTACAGTGTTCCCCGAAGGCTACTTCGACCTGTTCGCCGTCGTCATCACCGAGGGCGGTGACTCCCTTCCCAGTGCCACAGCGGCCGCATCAGTATCGGCCGGCAGCGCTTCCGTAACAGCGTCCCGTTCCACTGTCACATCCGCAGCTTCTGGATCTGCCACTGCTACCAAATCCGACTCTGACGCAGCGGCAAGCACTGGCTCGGAACCTGCTGCTAGCTCTGGAGCTTCTGCTACCTCCAGCGGTCCTGAGGAAGTAGCCACTGGCGCTGCCCACATGGTTCAAGTCCCAGCTCTGGCTGGTCTTGGTGCCGCTGTTGCCGCTTTCTTCTTGTAAAGGTTTAGTAGCGAGATAGTCGCTTTCATCTGCGCATTTCGAACGAGTTCTTGCTTAGCGAATACCCTTTATGCATCTACGTATCGTCATTCAATACTTATGCTTATAATACCACTCTGATTTATATCCTCACTTCTTGTATCACTAATATACAGATGCTGTCTAGCAAGTTGGCTTTGGAGGCTTTGGGGGCTTCGTTACGCACACCATTCTCTCCCCCTTCTTACCAAAGCATATCTTTCCTTTTCCCGTTTCATTGTCAAAGCAGCTCTTTCCTTCAACATCCTTCAAGACTGGACCAGTGTATACGTGTCCCTCGCAGTCTTCCTCATCGCACGTGAATCTTTTCACATCCCCACCCTTCTCGAGAAAGTAACAACCTTCCTTACACTGATACTCCTCCTCAACATGCTGACACCTCCTACTCCATGGGAACAATGCACTTTGTATGACGACAACCTTCGTGGGCAGGTTTTTGATGTCATCGAGTACGAAATTATCGAGATTGGGATTGTTATCGGATGCAGACAGTTTGTGACCGGAAGCCACAAGGTTTTTCTTTGTGGATGGTTTGTTGTTGAATATGCTGGGCAACCAGCGCGACGGTGGTCTAGGTGGTTCTTTGACTGTCAGGGTGTACATCGCGTCGCTCCGGCCGAACTCTCCTAGATAATCAAAGGCACCCGACGCCCCCGACATTGCCGAATTTGCGTGTAGTTTGACTGACTACGAGAGTGTATGAGCGATCAAAAGAGACTGGAAGCTTTGCGCGAGACAGTGGCGCAATATCGGCAGATCTGGTACGGAGAATGATAGGGAAGAAGCGGCTGTGTGAATGTGTGCGGTTTATAAACAATGACTTGGTGGTCAGTGTTCGCATGTGACTCAGGGTGTGAATCACGGTGTGAAGAGCGCTATGGGCGACAAACGAACGCGTTGTGTAAGACAATGGGAATTGATCGATTGATGTTTGGTGCTGCGCTAGCGGTACCGTGAATATTCCGCTTGCGCATTCACAACCCTCCGGGATATCGGGTTGTAAAAGGTTTTGGCATGAACAACCAAAATCCGTCCCAACTAAAACGAGTTCGCCTTCTTCAACCGGTCGCTCTCCCTTTCCTCCCTCACATGCTCATCATAGCCCTCGATACACCTCAGCCTTTCCGTAGGGCTCAAATAAACCATCCCACCATCCTTGCACCAACCCTCCCAAATCTTAGGCCGTCCCCTTTTCTCTCTGCGTACAATTTCTCCTCCAATATCCACCTCTTCGTTCTCCATGATGCTCCCCACTGCCCATTCTATAACGTAGTGCTCCCTCAGATACTCTGCTTTGCATTCGCGGCCCGAGGCTAGGCAGCTGCAGCGAATGCTTTTGGGGATTGCATCGCAGTCGACATCGAACGTGATGGTTTCGTTGATGCCAATCAGATCGGCGTGTGAGAAGCTGGAGTCGGAGAAGTATTGTTGTGACGTTGCGGGTGCGACGAGTGCGGTGATGCGGAACGTTGGATTCTCTGGCGTGGGTCTGAAGTAGGCCATGAGCGTGCTGAAGATGCCTGACATGGTGGATGGTATGTGGGTGTGGGCGCGGGTGTGGTTTGGATGCGCTTGTGATTTAGAGGTGACTTCTGGAATTTTGCTTGAGTAGGCTTAGTATTTGGAAATAAGACTGCTAAAAGAAAGTGATTACCGAAGACGTGTTCTTTTATGAGATTATCCCATGTGTTGACTCAAATGCACAACCATGGTTCCCATTCTCTAGCGAAGACCCTTGATAGCGAGCCACTCACAGATCTCGTAATGCTTAATCGTACCAACACCCAAAACCAGAATCTGTGCCATCATGTGCTAAATCTCATTACGTGTATCCCACTCGTAGAGCTTAACCCCGGTCAGAGTGAACCAGCCCTAATAGGGGAAAAGGATTGGACAGGCCTAGAGCCTACATCGACCTTCATTACCCACTTCGCATGTTACCATGTTGATGTAAGCTGCATCCCTGTCCAGGTTTTCCTAGGTTGACGTGCTAGAGAAGATGCGACCAAGGTTTGTGCGACGCTGCCAGTCGAATATTACTGATGCGCTGAAAGAGCGGATGCCGACGTCTCGAAATCCAGCACAGGAGTCGTGGGCCGCGCAATACGCTGCAGTTCGGCGACGCTTCGCGAGATACCCATCGGTACACCACGTACAACTTTGTTGGCCGGGCTACTGAACCACGCAGCGTGTGTAGTTGTCGCGTATGCTGGAACCTGTTCAACTTCCGATTTTGCAGGTCTGGCCGTAGGAGGCTGACGGGAGGATGGGATAGGAGTCGACACAAGATCGTCTCTACCACCGAAGAGCGAGTTGAATATTATGCTCGGGCCTAGCGACTTGAAAGTGCTTCTCGTGCGGCGCATGGAAGACGGGTTCATCGGCTCTAATGTGGTATGCTTGTTGTCGCCTAGGCGGTCTATTGGGGGTTTCGAGAGCTTTCGCTTGTCTGAATTCTCTGCGGCGTGTTCCGTAACGTTTTCGATCTCTGAGGTAGCAGCTTCGGGCTCATGTGGGCGTGACTCCTGTTCCGGAACTGCGGGTATATCGCTCGCGCAACCAGAGGATGAAGGGCAGGCGGTACTGCAAAGAGCGCTTTTGGAAACAACACATTGAGAGCTCGATACTGCAGAGACTTTCGGTAGTTCTACACTCATCGAAGGGGTCGTGGCCATCGTAGACGATTCGGGGAATAGGCCATCACGACTTGAGACTTCAGAGCATACTGTCGACGATCTTCTGCTTTCACACGATTCTTTTGGTTCTTCTGTATCGAAGGAGGGTTCGAGGGTAGGCGGTGTATTGGATGGCCAGTGTCGCTTCTGCTTCGGAGCAGTGTTTGATCGCTTCGGTCGAGACTTTGTCGCAAAGACATGGGACTTTTTCACCCTGCGTGGCATTTTGAGAACGGGGTCGCGGCTCAGCCGAGAACTCTAGAGATGACGTAAGCAGAGTGAGATTTTGGTCGGTCCAACTAAGGTCGAGGCTGAGCTCGGGCGCCGGGTAGTTGGTTTAATGGCTATGTACAGTTGAATTGTCAAGGAAATGAACTGACACCCGCTCAATTTGGTGGGTGCGCGAAGTCTTCTTTGAAATTCCACAAACAGTGTGTGAAAGCGATTGGGGTTTTAGGATCTGGATCGCTGCCGAGTGAACATCCATCGACCAGGCTTGATTGCGATAGTTGCGCGCCTCGAGCTGGGGCCTGTGGCGAAGCTTCTTTTGTTGCTTGTGGGAATGAATTGTCGTAGGCTTGACATTCTGGATTGGATTTAGTGTTGTGGTATGGGCAAATGTTAGTGACAAAGACATGGACGTTTGCTGCGCAGTCGTAGATGTCTCGTTGTTCAAACACTAGTCCGTTTGCGGCTAGCACCCAGTTCGTACGACCGCAGACTGCAGCTGGAGTTGCTGCCACCCGCTGTCAGACATGGATACCATGCAAGCCAGGATCGATTCATCCGGAAGCTAGTACCCCACCTTTGTAAGCGTGTCAGCGCCGTTTCTCAAGTCGCTTTTCGCGTTGAAACTTACTCTCAAATCTGCAATCATGGACCGGGAGCACGCCGGTGAGATGACCTTTGAGGTCGACGCAGGCCACGATGAGCCGAATTCGAACAATGTGACAAGCAGTCAGGAAAGGAAGCTACTGATGAAAGTCGACCTATGCGTCCTGCCTACCGTCATTGTACTGTATCTCTTGTGTTTCATCGATCGAACGAACATCGGTAAGGCCATTTTGCGCATGGCTTGTTTATACCCACGGACTGATCGCAACAGGCAACGCCCGTATAGCTGGCATGGAGGAGGATCTCAACCTGGAGGGATATGACTACAACGTCGTATTATCGGCGTTTTACGTGTCATACATAGTCTTCGAGATGCCAGCAACGCTTTGCTGCAAATTGATCGGTACGCACAATGACTAGACCTCTTTGCTCAACTCTGATATAGCAGCAGGCCCTGGATGGTTTCTGCCGATGACTTCGTTTGGCTTCGGTGCAATGTCTATCGCGACAGCTTTCGTGCGAACGCGCGCTCAGGCGTGTGCTGTTCGATTCCTGCTTGGTATCTTCGAGGCCGGCGTAATGCCTGGATGCGTTTACTACCTCTCACGATGGTACAAAAGGTCGGAATTGACCTTTCGTCTTGGGCTGTGGTTGTCCATGGCCCCTCTCGCGGGAGCTTTCGGTGGCATGATCGCTTCGGCTATCCTGAACTTGAGCTCCGTCGGTTTCTTCGATGGTTGGCAAATGTAAGCAAACAGCCTGTATGCTGCAAGTCCCTGAATAACAGTCAAAAGGATCTTTGCGATCGAAGGCATCGTCACCATGTGCCTTTCTGTCGTGGCCTTTTTCACACTGACTGACCGCCCGGACACTGCACGCTGGATGACCGATGATGAGATACGGATGATAGTTGGCAGGATAAAATCCGAGCGTCTCAATCAGACCGAATTGCTCGACAAGATCGATACCTTGAGGCTTCGACGCGGCTTCTCCAACCCAATCACGCTTGCGATATCGTTCATCTTCCTGCTTGACAGCATAACTGTCATAGCCATTTCGTTCTTCTTGCCGACGATCGTTCGTACCATTTACCCAGCTCGCACCGTCGTCCAACAGCAGCTCTTGACAGTGCCGCCGTACGTTCTGGGTGTGGTCTGCACTATTCTGATCACGACCGTGAGCTGGCAAATGAACTCTCGACAGACGCTCATTGCACTCACGGGTCCTTTTGTAATTGCTGGGTATGCGATGTTCCTTGCGACGATGAACGCAAGTGTTCGATATGCGGCTATCTTCCTTTGCGCATCAACATGCTTCTCGTTGGCTGCCATGACGAACGCACAAGTCAGCGCAAACGTGCTTTCTGACTCTGCACGCAGCATTGCCATTGGAACCAACGTCTTCTTTGGATACGTTGGCGCCCTGATCGCCAGTTGGACTTATCTACCTGGCGACTCTCCCCGTTATGCCATTGGAAATGGGATCAACTTGGGTTGCGCAGTGACATGGACCGTCGTGGCGGTTTTCACTAAGCTCTGGATGACCCGCGACAACAGGAAGAGGGACAGGAGGCAGCTAGAAGCTCATACAGAGCTCGCATCATTATCAGATGACGAGATTGCGAACCTTGAGTGGAAGCACCCTGCATGGCGATGGAAGCCGTGACTGACGCCACATTGTCCTCAGAGGCCCCAGAGACATTGCGGCGTTTATGGAAGAAGCCCACATGGCTCTTCACGTTTAATCCTGCCACCGATGGTAGAATGGCCGACCAGGTTCGCAGTGCATGCGACCAGATTTCCCTTCACGACAAAGTTCTCTTCTGAAGTCGGAAGCTGTTTCCAGTGTCTTCTTATGAGTTAGCTTCTTGTATTCAATCTCAAATTCACACGACAGAGGCGTGAAGTCGCAAACTTACATGCCTTTGTTCCTTCACAATCGCTCGTTCACTGCAAACAGATTCACCCACCTGATGCATTTCCACGAACATGTCTATCGACTGCAAGCTCTGAGTTGCCAGCTGCTCGACTCAGTCTCTACCAACTTGCAGCCCTCGTTCAAGCAGGCATGGACAACTTCCTCAACACGCAACTGCATCCCGCAGACACTTGCAACATCTGCACCGAGCACTTCAGCGCGACCCATCAGCCTGCGGCGCTGCCTTGCAAGCATATCTTCGGTCATGAGTGCATCATGAAGTGGCTGAAGGAGGGTAGGGGAAACTCAAATGCTTGTCCAACTTGCCGTTACGTCGTGGTCCCCAAACCAAACCCACGCGCAACCTTCGATGTTGCCTCAATCTGGAAAGCAATATGCGACCAGCCGCCCGAACGCCTCCATGCTTTCATGATGAAGATATGGTCTGGCCTGGAGATACTTTGGCAGCGAGAGCCCACCGGTGCCTTCACAGTAACCTCCATTCTCGACCAAGCCATCATCCCGGCCCTGATTAACACTGCACATCGCACTAACGCGCCCGATGATCGGCGGCCAGACTCTCTTTTGGATTGCTACAATCTCGTGGCCGCATCTTGGGACTCCCTGGGCCGCCCCAACATAGCGACTGGTCTCGCGATCCCGTTGGTTCGGCTTGCACGTTTGATGGCCAGCGCAGGTGCTGTGCTACCAAAGTGGCTGACCAAGAACCCACGCGCAAACAGACTAGTCTGGCGCGCAAATGCCTGTCTACCTATCGGCGAAGTAGACCTATCGTGGCGCTACATCATCGAAGCCTCTCAACAGATCGAGTCGCCTTACTTCCCCTTGCTGCACCTCTATACCGTCTTCATAAGCCAGAGCATCGCTCACTTCCCTGCACCGAGTCCATATCCCACCAAGCGTCTTGAAATCATGAACCTTGTGGTTGAGCGCTGTTGTACGAAGATTGGTGGTGGAGGGGCGGCTTGGAAGGGTAAGCCGGGCGACGAGCTCAAGGAGGCTTTGGTGGGGGTATACGACGAGTTACGAAGGCATCAGCTGGAAAAGAATCGGATGAGTCTGCGAGGTCACGACGGAGAGGATGCGCTGGTCAAGGGCATATGGGCTCTCGCTGGCTGGGGCGGAGGAAGAGGTAACGCGCGCTGATGGCATTGCGTAGGTGGGGCCATTCGAGCCATCTTAATTCTATGTGCTTTATGAAGTTAGCATCCTTGTATCGATTTAGAATGACAAGGACATTGAACGCATACCTGAATTGTAGAAGGATACCAGCATGACTTGCGAATGATGATGCTCACTGGCCGCCGTTAGCGCGTTCCTGGAGGCTTGGCGGATTGCGACGCGTCCATGTCGCGCGGGGCTGCGCGCCTCTCCTCCCGTTGCACTATCAATTGTACGGACTTGTCGGTAAACCTCAGAAACCCACGCGACTCTGAGCCATCCAATATCATCGCCATTGGCTTGTACAGGAATAATCTCGAGGATGACTTCAAGCCCGCCGCGCCTGCCGATGCTTGTCTTATTGAAGCATCCTGTGCAGGAGTGAGACTACTATGAACCTGGCATGATCGCGACACTACAGCTCACGTTCGCCATATCAGACACCATGGGGCTTCTCCCAAAATTATCCAAGATGAGCTACTTTGAACAACCTTAGAACGAAGGCTGAACGAAGACTGAAAACAGCCGCACATCTTGCGAAACGTGGAAGCGATTAAGCAGAGCTCATTCACGAACAAGGCAAAATGCCTTGCATCATACCTGCTTCAGAGGGTCAATACAAGACTATCAATACGCTGTCCAGCTCGGATACTCGAAGACGGCAAATGCCAGACTGCCGGATAGATCATAACGGCAGGTATAAAAAACAATACAAGCACATTAACTCGCTTTGAGCGTACCACTAAGAGCCATTGGTTTAGATTGACATCCTAGACAGACGACAATTATCCGCCACAACGGCATTACTCTCTTGAGATTTTCGGCAGTCTACGCGAATGCGATGATGTCTGGAATGATACATAAATCCTTTATCTGGTCATGTCAAGGTCTCGATACTTTACGGGTAGTCTTCATCACATCTGACAGAATGCACTTCTCGTCTCATCTATGGCTGACGGCTACAGCTGGAGTACTCTCAGCTACTCAATCATCGGCCGAATGCACGCGCGAAGGTCTTCTTGCAGCCGCAGACTCCTATCTAGCGGCTCAGGTTGCGGGCTCTCCTAGCAGTCTCAGCCTCGCGCCCACGAACTTCACATATCTGCAAAACAACAAGGCTTCCAACATTGCGACTGGTCTTCTCTCAACGTCCTTCGTCATCGACCTCAACCGCTCATCCACCGACATCGAAGCATGCGCCAGCTACACAATGTGGATCAGCGCTTCTGCGAACAAACCCTACGTAGTTAGCACCCAGATCCGCCATCTGAACAACGACACGTCGACCATCAGCTCCATCGATACCGTAGCGGCCACAACCGGCGACCTATTCTTCGACGCGAAGAAGACCCTTTCCTACATCCGCGCCGAATCGTGGTCTACCCTTCCCACCGCCTCGCGACCCTCACGTGCTCTCCTCAAGTCTGTCGGTGACGCCTACCTCGACATGTGGACGAATGCTACTGCTGCCGACACTATACCCTGGGGTACTCAATGTGAGAGGGTGGAGGGAAGCATGTATACCAACCCTTGTGGAGCGAGTCTTCCGCACGGAGGGAGTCAGAAAGCGAATGGCATGAGGCGATACGTTATCGATGAGAGTATCGGTAGTGTGCAGGTCAGTTGCCAGTTCGATAGCTTAGGAGCTTGGCCGGACAGTCATGAGATAAGGGTTGAGGGTGGGACGGTGAGGTACGTGCATACCGTCACTGTACTGAGGGGTGTCGGCGCTTGAGATGCGATATTGCATTTCTATTACAGTCATTGCATATGATCAATCGTCTCAATCTATGGCTCTTGCTCGTCTACTTAATATCAGCGCTCTTGACAACTGTGCCAAACACATCCGCTAGCTCTGCCAGCGCCACCCTGGTGACCTCGTCGCCCTTAACACCAGGTATATCACGATCGCCGATGGCATCCTCTACCAGAACGACTTCGTATCCCTTCTGGAAAGCCTCACGTGCAGTTGTAGACACGCAGACGTGTGCCATGTAACCAGTCAGGACAAGCTTCTTAACACCCATCTTCTCTAATGTCTCATGCAGAGACGTCTGTTCAAAGGATCCGGGGTAGTTTTTCCAGATCTTCTCTTCTCCGTCCTGATCAGCAGTTAGTGACACTTTCTCCTAAGATGTCCTAGTGGCCAGCGTACCTGTGCTTTGACCTCCTTGAACTCTTCCGCCAGGTCAGTGCCAGGCGTGAAGACGGGTGCGCCTTCGGGTGTCTGGTGCAGGATGTGGATGATCTTGCCGTTTGCTTTGCGGTACTTGTCGAGAAGGTCGGCGATAACCTTTCCGCTTGCTGCGGCATTTGTTACGGTAAGTGCGCCGGATGACTAGTCGGTAGAGTTAGCCCTAGAGCGATGCGGCGGGCGGGGAGAGAGCCAGTGTGGGCAAGAAGGAGATTGAACGTTCAGCAATAGATCGCTGCATTCAATGCAACAATCAACCTTGCCGATGAACTGGCAGCAGTTGTCTTGCAAGATTTAGGGGGAAAGCATGCCGACCGCTCGATAGCTATGGGTTATTACTTACATATTCATTTTGGGCGTCAATGATGAGAAGGGCAGAGTCGCTAGTCGAAGCCGTAGAGGCAGGCATGCCAAGAAGGTCACGGAAAGATGGAGGCGCCATTTCTTGCGTAGGATAGTAGTATGCTGTTTCGTGTGGTGTAGATGAAGTGCGTTGTGGATGTATTGCTGTGATGGCGAATTCTTGGGAGGAAAAAAAGTAGGTTTAAGTAACAACGAGCAAAGTAGATCCTACGTTGTACGATCGTAGCCTCTATGTGGTAAGCAATGATTAATGATCTACTTGATTCCAGAAGATGTGTATGCTATTCGGGATTTCGGGATACGACACCCTTTTGGGGTGAGTAGGCGTACCCCGCCTCTGTGGGTACCTGCATGACGCGCTGCCAGGACCTCGGCCCAATGACGTCCAGCCGCCCGTGGGGCGCCATACCTGGGCATCTTCAAAGTCTGGTGCTTCACGCTTTGTTTTCTCGACATATCCGGGGTTTTTGGCCCGTGAAGGTTCACCTCAAAAAGTGCTCACGAATACACTTTCACTGGCTTAAATTGCAATCTAATCCAAGTCGATCCTCCGCCCACACCTCATGCGACGCACCGAGCCATCAGACATGGGTTAAGGCAACTTTAGCATACCAACTTTACTCGCGAGTGCCTAGAAATCCATTGTCGAATAAGAACCATCTGCTCAAACGGTGACAAATAATTGCGACACCTAGCGCTTGCGTGGCCGTGTGCGGCGATGCGACAAGAACGACGAAGTTGCAACAGACGTATGAAACTCTACAACTTCCAGTCTTTTGCCCATACATTCGCCTTGCTGAACGGCAAGACACCTCCCTTCACCATGTACCGCTGAACATCGCTTGGCGAGACGAAGGGGACGGCATAGTCTAATGCCACTGGCTTGCAATACCCAGCATTCTTTACCGCAATCTCGTTGGCTTCCCTGTGATTGCTTGCCACAATCCAGACGCCCTTGGCATGCCCCTTGATCTCCTCAATGGCGAAGATACCGGAAGCCTTGACATCTCGAAGTGACGAGCCTTTGGAAAAACGTTGGATCGAACCTCCGAGCCAGTAAACGTTTTGGAGTTCGAGATTACACTTCTGCTGGCGAAGGAAAGCAGCAGACTGGTCGTTCTGCTGAGTATCGTCGAGGTGTAGTGTCTCCAAGCGTGACCAGTCTGGAGAGTGCGATGGGCCGCCCAAGAGCCCCATGTGTACTGAACCCTCGTTGCCCAGTCCATCTCCGCTGATCGAGAGATGCGTTATACCCGCGTAGTGCGATGCTGTGTTGATCTTCTGATTGTGCAGAACCTCCAAGTCGAAGACCATGGCATCCAGTGTTGACATCCAACGACCAATGTACTTTATCGCAAGTACATCTCCGAGCTGACTGGCGGGTATTGGTGACGCGCTTGGATCGACATCCCCCAGTGCGCAGATTGAATGCGTTTCGATATAGACTTTCAGTTTGTTTTTCCGCATCGGGTTGCGGAGAACGGCATCAACAGCGTGATCGAACATCTTAGCGCAAGCTTGATCGAGGATTCCTTGATATGGCTCGAACATCATGCGTCGGCGAGTCCACATCTCGTCCTCGAAATCCTCCGGATCGTGGTCGTTATATAGCAGCACTGTCTGAAGGAGCTCCTCACGGGAGGGTCGCTCCTGTGCTGGTCGAGAATTGTGGAAACCGGGAACGTGGATCATTTCCTTGACGCCATGAAAGTTTCCCAGTGAGTGTGCCAGGGAGTCGCGTAACTGGGCAGAGTCGCGCTCTTCATGGCACCCATCTATGAAGTGGAGATAGGTGTTCGAATTTGGCGGCAGCTCATCGTCACTGTCGGCCTCCCAGTCATCGTGATCCGTGAGTTCTGCATGAAGGCCAAACTCATCAGGCGGTGTCGGCCATACGTTCTCGAAGATTACCGCCGGAACACGTCCTAGGTTGCAGCTAGGGTTGGTGCTCTGGATCTGCACTGCTTGTGCCATCCTCCAGATGCTACTAGACATAGGCATTATGTAGAAAGTCGTCTCGGAGATAACCCATGCGGGGATGGCCGCGCTCAGGAACTTGTTCACGCGACGTAGCGATGAGATGTCGGAGGCGTCATTCGTATTCCTCGCGATCATAACAATCAGCTCGGGCGGCAGGTCGTCGAGGCGTCGAAGCTGTCCTGGGATATATACGGAGGCAAGGTGAGTAGCGCTCATCTTTTCGTAGATGTTGGTTTTTCCTCCGGGTTTGGAAACTGTATCGCGGGCGACGGTGTATATGCGCTGTAGTTGAGACTGGTCCTGATCAGGCAGCGGATGTGGGAGTTGCAGTTGAGAAGGAGAAAGCTGCGGCTCCCGGTGGGTTTGAATTTGTAGAAGTGAGTAACGGAGGTTTTTGAAAGTGGCTGGGACGAGATTTCACCCTCATGGTTGAAAGGTCGCGCGCCTCTCTCTCGCAGTACACACACACACGTTTCACATGCGTTATCCTGAAGCTCTTATTGGTAGTTGCGGTCGCCGGTCAGAGATTTCGCACCTTGTGATGGCACAATAGCGCGCCATTTCATCGTTCAGATGAGATATAGTGAAGGTGAAGGTGAGCCGGCCATGCAACCGAGGTGTAAGCGTCGTGACATCTTGATAGATCTTCTAGGAGCGCCGATGCGCATGGGAGTACTGCTTACAACCTTCGTAGTGGGGTTGCAGTCTTCCAAGGTTAGGAAGGGATGGTATCATAGCAGCCATCATGTCCAGAGATTAAGTTGGAGATAGAGGCGTGTTTGGAATGCATGCTTCGCCGTTGGAGCATAAAATCGATTGTCAGAGCAGTGAAACGGTAGGTATGCGGCGAAGCGCATATATATGATCCAGTGTTCACAATGACTACAGCGCCTGGATATGCCACTGAAGTCGTGTTATGGGATGCCGTTTGTAGCGCAGCTTGGTGATTGCTATGAGCGTGCCACCTGGGCAAGCTGCAAGCAGCGGCTAGGACAAGGCGAGTGAAGGGAAGTGCGCAACTTGTTAGACGCCTGACCTTGATGCAGAGATTCGCTGTTTGGTTTGGTTATCGAAAAAGTCAACAATTCATGTGCAGCGCAGGAAGACAAAGAGATGGTAGCATGAGGGTAAAAGCGTGTATGAGATCGCGTACGGCGTCAAAAGACGCAGTCGCGCGCTAGTATCCACAGTGGGCCTAGATTTAGTAACGATCGGCGACTTCGCAAACTACGGTGATAAATGAGATACAGGCCCACACGACGAAGTTATAGAGACAGATTGTGGATTAAAGCGTCAAACTAGTTGCGAATCGCTAGGGGAGACATAATTGTCTCGAAAGGAGTCGGTGTAACGCAAAAAGAAAGGATTAAGATCGAACTATTATCAGCACACTGCTATTATAACAAAACCAAACACTCTCAAGGTGACTGATGACGCCAGTTCGTGCGAAGGCAAATCTGAAACACTTTTCGAAATCCTGTCTAAGCGTGTCAGTAAGCCAGTTGCAAGCTTTTGTGCAGGCTAAGAAACATACCAGCTCAAAGATACGTTCGCCCACCTGGCGCCGCTTCCTTGATCTCTTTGAGATGTTTTCCGTGCTCCTCGATAACTTTCGGGGAAGTCTTCGTGACTTCACCCTGACGAAGCGCGTAAGAGTACCAGGTCTTGAAGCATTCTTTCTGAGAGGCTGTCGGATAGCGTACGCCTTTTGCGCGGTGGGCTTGGAGGACCATGGTCTCGAGAGAATGGGTTGCAGCAGGCATGATGATGGTGCGAAAGTGAGAAAACAAGATTTGTGAAGCGATGACTGAATGTGCAATATGCCGAAGGGTAGATCAGTTCTGAGAGCAAACTCGGAGTAGTATTACTGCAAGCGGATCCGCAGTGAAAATCGCCGTCACGTGATGACAGTAGTCTCAGATCGATTTGCAGAAGCGGAGAACAAAGGTGGGGCAAGTGAGTGTATGAAGATAGGAAGACCTGACGAGGCAGAATGGTCGTGGGCTTACATGTCTTGGTGTTATCTTTTTCCGGCTCTCCATCAGATCTCCGCGACAGGTACAACGGCAAACGTGCACAGCGGCCTGCCGGTGCTCAAGTCACCGAACATGGGTTGATGAAAGCCATCATCGGGAGTTTCCCGATCTCTGAATAGCCGTGCACGCCTTGGTGTCTGTCAGAACTGTATGCAGATCTCAAGTTCGGCGTGAATGCGGCAGATATTGACATTCTGCGCTTGACGAATGTTACCTGCTTGTAAGACCATATCAAGTGCTGACGTTGCTCTTCCGACCTCGAAACTTACTCAACAACTGGATGATGGGAGAGGGAAGGAGTAAGGATGTAAGCATACGGTGAGATACGGTGCTTTGCTTCTGTAGGCGCTATGTGTGGACGATCGGTATCAAGGTATCAACTCGGGCGACGCGCGGGAAAGCGGGGTCAGTGCAGCGGGCCGAAAGCGAGCTCACCCTGAAGTTCAGCGACGAGCGCCCAATGCACAGGGCGAAACGGCAAATACAGGGTGTAACACATACTTCCGAGCCAGATCATGCGCAACTCTCGTGCGTGATCTATCGGGGTCAGAAAAATTTAGTTACTTGAAGCAAAAGCCAAACACCAGATTCATTCGAGTAACATAACCCCAGCGTGTAATCGCCGAGGATCTGTGGGTGAGCGTCCTCCATCAGTGATGTACCTTACTTGTAGGAACATCTTTCCACTTCTGCGGGAGGTCACCTTCATTTCTGCGGAAGACCCTCAAGCCATCAAATTCCAGGTCACCCTCAGCGATTTCCGGTATCCTGATCACTCCGCTGAAACGCAAGCCACGCTCTTCAAATTTGATCTCTCCTTGAGCAATGCAATACGTACCTGAGCCGTAGTATTCGCCACTCGGATTTTCAAGCCGAGCGTCGAACAGAAGCTGAGGTAACGCGGTAGTATCGATATCAAGAGCGGGAAGATCCCTAAGATGTCGAGTCTCCACGTTAGCCCGGTTTCGTTCTGGTGTTCTTTCCATAGCCAAGTCTAGTGCGTCCTCGCATAGCCTCTTGACTTCGGCATTGTTATAAGAAGGGGGAGCGCGTCTGCCTCGTCTTTCTGTCGCCGTAGCCCAAAGCCACTCAGCGATGCGACCATCGTCGAGCCCAAGGATTGCCGGACCAGTAAACGTGCCAAGGTTGAAGTAGGCTTCGAGTATGCCAGATGCAAGCGAGGAAGCACCCAAATATTTGATTGTGATGCTGAGCTGCCCAATGAGATCTGGATGTCTCTCTGCAAGCAAAGGACATAAAATCATGTAGGTACCCGCTATATGACCCATGTAGTCATGCAGCTTGAATTTCCAGTGTTCTTCGCCGATTGCCGAGAGACTCATACTGGCTTGACGCAAGGGGCCTGCAACTTCACGGGGCAGATGGTCCACGTCCTCCGGCGGCGTTGGGGGCGCGCCTGAAGTTGGCGCGATCAAGGATGATGGGCATTCCCCGTTATCGATGTCCGCCTCAGGATTAGGCGACGGGAGCCTTTGTCTCTTGTGAGGATGGTTAGAGGCTTCGCCCAACTCTGCGGCGTTTGGTCGTGGTCGTTTGTGTGCCGCAGATGTCTTGAGATTATTGATGTTGGTCGTGTCTTCATTCTCTGGTGCAGGCGATGCCACCCGGTCCACGTTCGGCTTCGGTTTTGTCACTGTGGCAGGCAATGTTTTTTTAGTGAGTAGGTTCTTTCGCTGCGTAGCAAAGCACCAGCACCGGGAGGCGTTATGTGGTGTATTGTTCTTTAGATACTCTTTCGAAGCTGGGTGTTTAGGGTATGCTTTGGCCCAAATCTCTTCTAAATTGTGGAAGACTTCGATGGAATGCTCCAAGGCGCTCTGGAGATGGGTTAGGATGATGGGAAATAGATATGTATAATTGGATACTAATAATGTAGTACTTGTCCTCTAGTATTGGGATGATCTGCGCGAGACGCGAGATCATGTTGCGCTTCGTCCAATGAAGTTCTTCACCAGGACGACCGAAACCGCGGAGCAACAACTGCGCCTGAAGCCATTCCTCCGAAACGTCCTCCACTTCGAGTCGCGCGTTAATGAGCTTTTGCACGACATCCTCCTTGAGCTCAAGGTAGCAGTTGTTTATCTGCATTCGTTTGCGCGGGTGAAGCGACCCATTGTATGTATAGGACATTCCGGCCCAGGTCTGTCTGGCAGACAATGGTTTGGCCATTGTCGTAAGGAATTGGTGATGGGAGTTGAGTTTGTGAAGTCAGGCTTGCAGTAAGTGAAGGTAAGACGGGAATGACGCTTGTGTGTCGATGCTGTCCATGGTGACAGCATATCTAATTATCTATGTATATGGGTGCATGGCGATACCCCTGCGGGCGGACGCAGGGTGCAGGTGGGGATGCTTGCCGAGACGCGTGTTGGCCTTAGCTGACACTGCGGCATCTAGGACCCGCTGCTCGCCGACCAATGACAAGCGCCGGCCATCTGAAAGCGACAAGTCGCTCTCAGCAGTCAGGCACCTTTCCACAGAATCTCCACGAGTTGTCCCGAGCCTAGCGCGAAGGTTCAGCAAACTGTCAACTCCATGTCTAGATCCAACTGGGTGGCATAGTGCATCACGATGCTCGCAGTATTGCCGCGCGCATTTGGAGTGGGCGTCGAAGACACGAGTGAGCAGCTTGAAGTTACGACTCGCGTCATGCATGCAGCTTCTTCTTCTCAACACCTGGGCACACTAGCAGCGACGGCACTGTTACATGCAAAGTGTCAGCATTCACTGCGGACCCAGCGGGCTGACCCAGGCATACAGAAGGATGCATCCGCGCATTAACACGCTCACAATGCGCTGTCTGTAAGGTTTGCAGGGTCTTTCACACCACAGCCACAGATCGCGATGACACACGTTGCGGTGTACATTGATACCTGACAAAGCAACAGTCGAAAGCGGACAACAGCAGAACTGGAAAAAGTATTCATATGGCTAAAGATCGCGCGGCACACGCAGCGCACTGCTGCTCATATACCTACTCTGATAACTAGCGACAAATCTACCCCATTAACATCGGTCAACAAACGAAATCTTCTGTCAGTCAAGACTTCTTCCACGCCGCCCCATATTTGACCTTCGACGTATCGTAATCCAACCACTTCTCAACGGTGCAAGAATCATCGCTTTTGATCCTGTAACCACAAATCTTTACAGGCGTGTCGCTGATAATAGGAAGGTTGATCTTGCCTTCGAAATATAAACTATCTTCCCGGAATTCGAGATGCGCGGTATTGCCAGAGATCCGAATGGGTCCACCAATGGATGGTCTGTTCTCGTATAGTCGAGCTTCGCAGTCGAGGTCGAGTCGCTTTTGTAAGTCGAGAGGCGGCGATTTAATGGTCGCGTCGATAGGTACTCCATTTACTCTTTTGAACTCTTCTAGAACGTCTCGAAGTCTTTCTGTCTCCTTGTCGATCTTGCATTTCCCATTGCCACCATCTCTTGAACGCTGACTCTGGTGTCTGTAACACCAATCTTGGACTATGTCAAGGTCAGGCGCCATGACCATGGTCCCTTTCAATAGCCCAAGGTTGAGGTAGGCCTCTAGCAAGCCGCGTTCCTGTGTATGGTCATCAAGAGCTCGAACGACCATGCGCAGACTGCTTTTTAGTTCTGGGTGTGTAGCCTCAATGAGTGGGCACTGAATCCAATAAGTACCCATAGCCGCAACGAAAGTCTGCTTGGTACGGCACGCCTCGTGCTGGCCCATGAGATCTTTTTCATCCTCGCTGCGTTCTGGAGTCCATGGATTATCGGGTTGCTTCCCCCAATAACTGTTCACATACTCCCCTGCATGTGAGGGTATGGCTGCGTCAACACCATCGCTTGTGAACTCTTCCGATTTGATCTTCTTACTGGACAGAATCTCATAGTCGTCCGGAATGGGTTCATCGAGCTCCCTCTTAACAGCTTTTGCTGCCGGTGGCGTAGATGGAGGGGTAATGTGCCATCCATGCCTCCTGTGCCAGTCTGTGGCAAGGTTCTCGAATATCTGTCTCGGATATACTGGCAGCTGCAATGATCATTAGTCAGAGGAACATGACTGGAAGAACTAGATTTTTGAACAGAAGTAAGGAAACACGGGACTTGCCAATTCCTCTGCCACGCGGCCAGCTTTCAGCTTTTCCAGTCCTTGTCGCAGCATCTTAATCCTGACGTAGTTTTCCTCCTTGCCCAAGTCCGCAGGAGAGATTACACCCCAGAATAATCCGTGTCTACGCATCTCTTTTTTGTTCATGTTGAAAAGTGTGACGAGAATTCTATCGATGCCGAGACGACGTTCTCCATTGATTCTGTACAATGTGCCATCATACGAGTAGGTGTCCCCTTCCACCTCATTCTTCACCTCGATAACAATGGGATTCGACATTCTGTATTAGCTGGAGGTTTGCAGAAATAATACGGGTATCGTCATGTTTTTATATGAAGAACTTTTGAATCCCTGTAGGCGTTCATACGGACGCGTCGCGCTAGTGACTACTAGTGCTCACTAGAACGCGCCGAAGAAGTACATCTTCTCCAGCTATCTTCATTCTTGAAACCGTATCGATCACAATGGCTGAGATTCCGACAGTCTCTTAGACTCCATCGCGTTCTTTCGATATTAAACTGTTTCGGTCCGGATCAGGTTATGGTATAGTGTGGCTTCCTGTCATCGGCCTTACTGTTAGTGCGTAGTGTTTTGAGCCCTCAGGGTCAAATGCCACGCCACTTTCATTGTAAGAACGCGTCCGCGCTAGGCTTGTTTTGAAACGCTCTTCCAAGGTTGTACGCTATGGAATTTTCGGCGGTTTGCTCATCTCGTGCAAATGTTACCTACTCAGGCATATACCTGTTACTGTGAAGTGTAACCACCACCTCAAGGTTCTGCTAAAGTATCTCGCGCATGTACTACTAGGAGCTATTTTACCAAGCATAACGTTTTGCTGTTTCCAATATGCCAACCAATACTTCGTGCTTAGTGTCCATAGCACATCCACGTCGAGTTCGGAAGCGATGATAGGATTATCTTCGCGAACAATCAAGACCACGAATAGATATTCGCAAAGTTTGCCAACGTCCAAACTACGAGATAGTCAGCACAATGACTTCATTTCAGCCAAACGCTTGCTACACTAAACCAGACAGATGTGGAAAGCACCCGTTAGCCTATAGAAACGCAACGCACCTATTCTTCTGGATTCACTACGAGATTTCTACTACAAGTATACGCTAAATCATACATTAAGAGAGCAATATGTATGTACGTCCTCCACATAGTTTGCAATGGCGCGTCATCACCCGAGTGATGGCTTCCAGGGTTTGATTCACATCATGTGTATGGAGCTTTCACCACTTTCATGTGCGTACGATCGCACCTTTGCCAAGTCTTCGCAAAGATGGCCACCTTCGAGTTACTATACTTACCTTCACTCTCTACCCCATTCACAGAAGCTGGAACCGCAACCTAGGTACTTCGGACGCGGTGGTTGTACACTTCTCGGTTCAACTACACCTGCGGCGCCTACCCATCACATAACATTCGTCTGTCTCGAACAGACCGTCCCGCTCACACTGTAGAACACTTCAAGGGAATAAGAGGGCTATTCACAAACACACGCCCGACCGCCGCCAGCATGCCTCTCCTACCTCTGACCAAGGGACTAAAGAAGGCAGCGAAGAGAGCCGCCAAGAAACAAGGTGCATCAGCTACTAAGGAGGCTCCTCCGAGTAACGTAAAGTATACACTAGTCGGTACTATTGAGCCTGAGCGGTTCGACACGCCCGCCATTCCATTCGTACCTACCCAGGACAGCGCAACATCGACACGGAATGTTATTGTTTCCACTTCTCAGCACTCCAGCCTTATGTCGCCTGGAGATTTCGACGCTGCTCCATCTATATCAACTACCTTACAGCAGGTACCACCATCGAGCACTGATGTCGCTCAGTCTCAGTCCTCAGTTCCTCCGCCTACGTTATCCGCACTGCCTCTAGAGTCCCTGGGCAGCTTCAACGATAGCTTCACCTTCACAGCTCCCACTGGCGTTGCTACATTTGGTGAACGCTCAAACACCATTGACGTTTTCAACCACGAGTGTGGATCTTCTTTCCCCCAGGATGTTGAGGACATTGAGTATGAAGGTCCAACATCATTGGCTTTCAGCGAAGCCTTCGTGAAAGAGCTAGGTAGTCCTACTTTTACGACCGCCGCAGCATCAAGCAAAGCTTTCAAGGAAGCGTTATCACAAAAATCGGATGCGACAGAGTCATCGATCTTTACGCGGCTCGGAGATGCCACGACTGCCAACGCCCCTGCACCTGTATACACATCCAAGTTTCCATTCACAGCTGCTGATAGCCAGAAAAAGACGAAAGTACCGTCGGAGGATACACATCAGGAGCGGGCGCTTGTGCCGTACTACACACCCCAGCAAATTGGCCGTGCTATATACCACGAAGTGGATCAAGGTCTCGACGAGACCAACACCAATCTGTCACTTGAAAACATACTTCGTAGTCGGATGTTCTTAGCGAGCGCGGATGGTGTGATCCAATGCATCGCGTACGACCAGCTTCTACACGACGTGGAAACCATCAAGGATGACGGCGGATCAGACTTCGACTCGGTCGCATCTCCAAACAAAAGCTACCTTGACGGTCTGGGTGACGCGCATGATGAGAGGTCCCAGAGTATTGACAGTCGCGTTGAGGCCGCTCCGTCAGACCTCGGCATCCGCGACAGGCTTCACGATGTTGAGGACAGTGAGGAACTGGAGAGCCTCGAAGTACCCGGTCGGTGTCTACAACCTACACCCAAGTATAGTTTCGATCGCGAAGAGCGCTCGAGCAATGCGGACGGTTCGAATACCGGTTCGGACGAGGCTGCATCGGTCAGTATCGAGAAGTGCGAAGTTGTTGCGACGCAGCAAGGAAGCCTCGAATCAACCACACGCTCAGGCAGCAGAAAAGAGCTTCGCGACGCACCACTGAGCGAGCTCTTCATTGGAGAGCTTGCGGAGACAGCGTCGACTAGCCCTCAAGTACCTATAGCTTCCAACTATGATCCCGATGTGAGTGTAATGCGTCTCGGTACGGAGCCCCTCTCCTCCTACATTGAAGTCATGGAGGCCGAGGAGAGCGGCAAGGTTACTCGGAATGCCGTGGTGACCGCGTTCCTAAAGTTTGTCAATATCGAGCGAAAGAAGCGAGGGGTTCATACTCTACCGTCATTATACACAGCACAAAGTGTGCTGAGCAGTAGCATTCTTCAGCACACAGTAAAGCTTGGTACAACAACTGTTGCATCATTTGTTGCACAGCTGTGCTTCGATGCGAAGGACGAGGTCACGGTCATCGAATTGTGTGCGGCTTGGGACCGATTGGGTCGTGAGGAAATGCAACAGCAACAGGCCGCTTCTGGAGGCATCGTGGGCGTGTTGCGAAGCGCTCTGGCAGGCTCACATGAGACTGCGAGCTCGGATAGACCATGTCTAAACAAGTGAGTCTGGGTGGATGAAGAGAAGTAAAACGTCGTCACATATTGTCTGTCGCCGTGATCAGAGTCACCTAATAGTCCATGCTAGCTTTGTTCGGTGAAGATAATGTCCTGGTAGTATAACACATCCGTTCGAAAGAGCTTTCCTTCCAATCTCTCCGCGTGATGAGCAATCAGCTGCGTATAAGCGTACTCAAACCCTTTGGCTAGATTTTCACGCGTTCAAATTTTGCACTGCGAAATTTTGTACGCATCGCTCGTACGAAACGCAAAGCTGATCTTCCAAGTCGTATAGCCTGCGCAGCCGAAGTGTGGCAAACAACAACAAGGCTTGTCAGGGGTCGGTGGTAAGCAGGAGCTTTGGTGGGCCATGAGATGACTCCGGGAATCGTACTCGGCAAGATCTGATATCCACAACGCGTAGATGAAACAGCACAAGATCTTGGAAGGCCGATATCGTTCATAGCAGCAGCCAGACTAGTCACACAGGGACAAGAATCTACACCGGTATACAGCAGCGGCTGAAGTTGACGTTGCCACACACCAGGATGCAGATACTCCTTTCCACCGTGGTGTAGTACTGTAAACCGGATGCAATCCCTGCCTACGTCCTTCATGTTTCCTTCTTCCGCGATGATGCCGTGATAGCCATCGGATGGACCGACCCTGATCTACGCGCCATCAAGGACATGGCTGGGTAAATTCGTACGACATCTAGATGCCACCGGCTTGCCAGCTAATATGAAGCATTCGGCGGTCTTGGATCTAGAGAACTGGGCAAGTTGCGCGACCTACAAGCGCAGCCGTAGTGCCCCGATGCTGTACGCGAAGCCGTTAGTGCTATATACTGGTGGTCGCTTTGCATGGTGTTGCACCAGCAGTTCATCCTGTAGTCGATGTTGTTAGTCAGAGACCATCGTGTCGATCGCCTAACTGAGTACAGGCGATCAAGGCAGAATGAGAGTTCTCGAAGTGATGATCTCCTAAACACCGAATGTGTGATCTGTGAAGAGTTCGCGAACCTCGATACACTTCCAGGGGTGCCTTGACCTGTCAGTAATAACACCACCATTATGCGCTCATGTAATGCATAGTAACATTGTTTTCATGTACTCACCGACCTCGAGATCCACTCATGCACTCCACACATCATCTCCGCTCAAGATACCCACCGCGCTTGGCATGTCTTACCAGGATCGGTAGAAAAGCCGGCTACTATACATCTTGGCAGATCCTCTTCATCCGGTGGTTATCCTGAGTTTGCCGAGGCTTCCCGCCATGAGCGCCCAATGTTTCATCACGTGCGCCACTGTCGCTAACAATATCATCGCCTACATGACATTAGCGCGGCGGGTGTTCCTTCCAAGCTTCGTTGTCTTCCGAGGAGTGTGGGGTAAGGCGACCACCTGTACCCTAGTGGCGTTCTTTTATATTAACATCCTGTGAACCGGGTTGAGAAAGCGCGTAAAGCCCGGATCAGCGATATTATCTTTGTGGTGTCGTGCAGATGGGTGCAAGGGGCATGGATCTTTGTGCTCTTCTATCTTTTCCATGATTACCGAGGCCGGTCATTGAACGGTGCAGCTTGCCGCGATCGTGGTTCTTAGGCCGCTCTAGTCAGTGCGCTGGGCGTGCTTTTCGAAATGAGAGGACTGGAACACACCATCGTCGTTGACACCAAGACGGATGTAGACAGAGGCGAGATGATACCTCATGACCACCAAAGGCGACTTCTTCCAGCGATTCAGGCTCATCTCCACCTCGAGGTCGACATATAAGCTCGCTGCTGCTCGCAGTTCAGTATCATCACCGCATCCAGCACAGATCTCCAACTCAGCTCAACATGGTCTCTTTCAAGTCTCTCCTTCTCGCCGCTGTGGCTACCACCAGCGTGCTCGCCGCTCCCTTCGACTTCCTCACTGAGCGTGACGATGGCAACGCAACTGCTCTTGAGAAGCGTCAGTCCACTCCCAGCTCCGAGGGCTACAACAACGGGTACTTCTACTCGTGGTGGACTGATGGCGGTGGTTCCGCTCAGTACACCATGGGAGAGGGCAGCAGGTACTCCGTGACCTGGAGGAACACCGGCAACTTCGTCGGTGGCAAGGGATGGAACCCTGGAACCGGCCGGTATGTCATCTGGAAGAACTAAGCTTCATCATTTGCTGATCCCCATCCTAGCACGATCAACTACGGCGGATCTTTCCAGCCTCAGGGTAACGGTTACCTTGCCGTCTACGGTTGGACCCGCAACCCGCTTGTGGAGTACTACGTGATCGAGTCTTACGGCACCTACAACCCCAGCAGCGGATCCCAGCGCAAGGGCAGCTTCACGACTGACGGCGGTACCTACGACGTTTCCACCTCCACCCGTACCAACCAGCCCTCCATCGATGGAACAAGGACCTTTCAGCAGTACTGGTAAGTCTGCAAGCGACATGTGGATGCCGGACGCACACTAACAAACTCTCAGGTCTGTCCGCACGCAGAAGCGCGTCGGAGGCAGCGTCAACATGCAAAACCACTTCAACGCCTGGGCTCGTTACGGCATGAACTTGGGCCAGCACTACTACCAGATTGTCGCCACTGAGGGTTACCAGTCTTCTGGCAGCTCGGACATCTATGTGCAGACTTCCTAAGTCAGGATGGGTCGCGGATAATCGGATGAGCAGTCGGTGTGCAAGAACAGACAATGGCGGCGCTTCGGTTGCTGTCCGAATTAGACTGTAGATACGGGCGATGCGGGTCGTTCGAACTAGTCCGTAATGTGTCAATCTAATCGCTCGTTCAAATATCGTTCGCCTTGAACTCCCTGCATTGACTTCCTTTTCTCCTATATCCCTGCAAGCAGACTTCCAAGCAATCATGTCGGCCACCTTCTAGAATCGGCCAAGCTTTCCTCGTGTTGTGGCTGCATGCCAAGCTCAGAACGTGGCTGCCAAGGTAGGAGATATATTACTTGTGGGTCATGATCTCGCAAGCGGAAATAACGCCCATCAGCCGAGAAGACGTAAGGGGTGGCTGCATGTGGCGTCGAACTGTGATAGAAGTCCTCGTTACGGGTCTCCTCATCCGTGAGGCCTTTAGTTTGTAGGGCCAATCTTCGGGCATGAGGAGATTGAGTGCTGAGCAAAGTTGGACATACTCTATGGCAAAGGCCAATGTCCGGGGACGTGCTGTGTTATCGCCAGTACACGGTCGACCGAACATGTATCAACACTGTAATGCTGTTAGTCGAGTGACGATGGGACACAACGAGGTTTATGAAGAAGAACGCAGTGCAGCAATTTCCCCTATCCAAGAATGAGACGCTGTTGCCCATGTTCACTTCTGGAGCCGGCTTCTTGCCGACGGGTCCATCCGCTCGATATATTATCGTCGATCGCGACGTTCGCCACAGGGAGAGGGGTATGCAGTCGACGACATTTTTTCGTTGATAGTCACCATGTCTTCGACTGACTGTAGTGAACGTGAGTGATGGTGGCAGACGCGTCAATGTTGGAAGTATGACGATGGGAAGCCACGGATGCGCCTTACCCGATTGGGCGCACTGGCACGCAAGCCACCCTAGAGATACAACATTTATTCATCACGGCAATGGAGACAAGCAAGCATCGCAATACTGATACATCATTATCATATCTTCATTGAGTGGTGTATTTCCCCTCCTAGTATATACATCTACATCTTATTGAACACATTCGTACCCGTAACATACTCCTCAGTGCCCTCTCTCCTCCGACTCTCGGTGACATTCTCATAAGTTTCCTCCGTTACAATAAGCTCATCGCTCAAGCTCTCCAACAACACACTGCTCTCCGCTTCCGCGCCAGCCATGTAATCGAAGCTCTCGCCAGACTCGCTACCTGCCTTCTCAAACACATCAGCACCGCCGTCGAACCACCGGGCTTGCTCGCCTATCCAGTCGACTCCACCAGTGCGTCGGTCACGGCGTACGACTTCCTTTTCTTCGAGGGGGAGTAGAGGGAGATCGGTCTTGGGAGGGAGGATGGTGCGACGGTGCCAGGCGCCGAGGAACATGCCTTCGGGGTCGACTTCGTTGCGGACGCGGTTGTATTCGTCTAGGTCGTTGCCGTATACAGAGGATAGGTAGGCGTTGTCGACGGATTGGAAGTTCTTTGCCCAGTGAGGTCGGCCGTTGTACTCTTTCATCAGGTGTTCAAAAGCTTGGTAGTAGCGTTCGCGGCAAGGGGGGTCCTGGCCGTAGGGACGGTAGAGCGTGGCGTTAAGGTACAGAGCGGGTTGATCGGGATATGAAGTATCAAGGAATGGACGCGGTTCTCGGTTGACAGTGTTTGCGATGCGGACTTCGATAGGCGAGTGGACGTAGAGGCCTTTGGTGCTGAAAGGAATGCCGGAGGATTGCTCGTCGCCGTGCAACCAGTCCGTCAGCCGCGACAATACCTCAGGACCTTTATCGAGGGGAACACTCCACTCGTTGACGAATTGCGAGTAGAGACAGTTCATCAACAATTCCGTGCGCTGCTCGCCAACCGCAGAGATGAGAGCACCATCCTTGAAACCGTATTGCATGCCGAAGACGAACCACTCAACCCAAGGCAGGAAGCGCGGAACGTACTGCGAAATCCAGAGAAGGATGTGGTAGGTGTGGAAGCCGACACTACCGCCATACCAGTTGTACTCCGGTTGCCTATGTGCCTTGTCCGTCTTGTCTGCCCGCCATACGACTGCGCGCTTCATGTACGGTAGCCACCATACTCGCGTAAACTCGCTCGATGTCCACAGCCCGTTGTTCCAATTTGCCAAGACGTCTTCAATCGGTAATATAGTCTGTATCCATTCGACGTTGTTCGCTTCGATCATCTGGAACTCGATTTCGACGATAATGCCCAATGCGCCCAGCGAAACGAGCGCTGCCCGGAAGAGATCTGGCGATTGCTGGGGTGAGCAGCGTACCGCTTGGCCGTTCGCCAGTACTATACGGAGGCTCTGGACGCGGTCGGAGAGGAGGCCGTGGTTGTATGAACTGCCGTGCGTCGCCGTCGCAATCGCTCCCGCCAGCGATTGATCGTCGATGGATCCGAGATTCGGCATCGTCAAGCCGTGGCTCTTCGCTTGGAGGTTGAGATTATGTAGGCGTATTCCAGCCTGTACAGTCATCGTCTTGCGCTCCTTGTCAACGTTCAACACCTCCTTATAGTCGTCCAGGTTGATCATCCATGCCGACGTGCACGTTATGTCTGAGGGTGAATGTCCGCATCCTACAGTGACGACGCGCCTTCGCATGCGTCTCGCGAGGTTAACAACCTTCTGCACTTCCTGAAGACTCTGCGGCCTGATGTAGAGCTCCGGCCGCGAATGAAACGTCCGAGCCCATGTGATATGGATGTGTGACTGCGATGCGCGGAAGGGAACGTCGGGATCCGTACGGTCCAACTCGATATTGAAGCGTGGCGGCATCATGACGCCGGATAGAGGCGACTGCGCCATCCTCGTGGTGTTGAGAATACACGATGCATGAGTTGAGATGGTGGCGTACACATGAAAGAATGTCGCGATCGAAGGGTCCAGATGACGTTAGCGGCATATCAATCTGGACCCCGCCAGAGCACGATAATATCTCGGAGCTATCTCGGGAATATCGCAGCTTCATCGACAGGCCAACGTCTTCTTCTAGGGTGCGCTGTCCATTCACGAGGTTTGACACCTATACATTGGCGCCAGAGTATCAAAGATTGTATCACTGCATTTTTGAGTGCTGGATTTTGAATTCGATAGAGACTTTGGCATCGAGGAATGGGTTCCATTAATGAGATTAATTGACGTACGATGGACCACATTACGCCAATACCTCATACCTGAGGCGTTTTCGTCAGTACTTCAGTATTGGGGTAATGTAGTCCATTATTCGTCATTCAATTTCATCAAATTCGACAACTCGTTCCTTTAGTTCCTCGCAGCGATACATGTCACGAGATTGCGCCCGCCAAAGCCATCCTCGTCGTCCATCATTCGCCGCCGCCATACTCGATCCTAGACGATTCTTCGCATGAAGCATCTACCCCTCTACAACTTGCTCAGCACCTTCTCCTCCCTCCCCTTCAACCCCGGATGTTGCGTAATAACCGGCCTAGTAACCGCAAAGAAAGCCGTTCCGCCCGATTTGCTTGAGAACTGCGCCTTGGAGCCAACGTGGAAGAAAGCAAAGTCGCCAGCGACAAGGTGGTGTGTGACACCAGTCGCCTCGTCTAAGACGTCGATTTGGCCGTTGAGAACGTACTTGGTTTCCTCGTAGTCGTAGGTGGGGATGTTGCGTGTGGGGCCCGCTTTGATGCGGTAGAAGCCTGAGGTCAGGTATGTGGGGGAGTCGGTGGTTTGGGTGCGGATGCTGGGGGTGCGTTAGATGGGAAGACTAGGAGTTTGGTTTGGAGAAGAGGTGGGGATGTTGATGTTGTGAGGTGCAGTGGTTGGTGGACTTACGAGTGGAAGTCTGCGACGATGGCGCTCTCGCCCTCGGGGATGGGGATGTACTCATGGCCCGCGCCCTTGATGATGGTGAGAGGTACGTATTTCTGAGACACTATAGAATGGTAAGTATGTGTTTCCTAGTCGACGCTGAATTGATTAAGGTGGTGTCGCTACTTACTGGCTGGTGATGTGTGGGGTTGTGTTTGAAGGAGAAGTTGGGGGATTTGGAGTTAATTATCTAATGTTCAGCGACAACTACCGTTCTTCATATACATAGACCAAGCTACGACTGAGTACTACTTTGGCCCCGTTGAGCACTGATTGCTGCCTACCCCTTCTTCTCCTCTCCGTGATATTTGTCCGCATTGGGTAAGTCGTGCCGGGCAGCCTAGCGTAGACAACCTGACCTTGTACTCGTCGAATGTAGCTTGAGATCCACCTCACATCAAAAGCCGATTGGAGACCCGACGTCAGATCTATCGTGTATTGCGTGATATGCGGTGAGATTCGTTGTGCAGGTACGGGGAAGGGACCTGGCGCTAGCGCAATCTAGAATGAGCTGTCATCACATCTCCATCTTTTCACGCGACATTGTTCCCACATTTCGTGACCGTCCCCTAAATATATAGCGAACAGTAGTATACATGCAGAGTAAACACGAATACGAAATGACCAGAAGGCTAAACACAAGCCCCATCGCAGCTCGGACAGACAAGACAGTAAAGACGTCACAGCCCAAACATCCCCCAACATCACGGCGCCAACCCACCATCCTCATAATGAAACAGCTCCCTCAGCCACCTCCAAGAACCCGCATACAACCGCTCCACACCATGCGTCTCCAAGAAACACAGCGCCTGATCCCACGGCAAACCTCCCTTCCTCATCAACCCCTCTTCCAGTATACCCTTAAACTGCGTATCCAGCGGCCGGAAAAGACGCGTGATCTCTGCAGGTGAAATAATGGAGGTGTGGACACTGTTCTGCATAAAGGTTGTACCGGTGAACTTCCAGCGGACGGCGGTTTGGATCATCTTGAAGGCTATCGTGTAGCGGGAGTAGAGGGTGTCGCCGGGCATTTCGTATAGGTGGGTGATGTGTCGGTGCATGAGGTCTACGAAGTTGGCCATCGAGCCGGCCGTACTCGGGGCGCTGGTGGGGATGTGAGATAAGATCTTCTGGCTTTCCGACTCGATCGCGGAAGACTTGGGGTCGATGTGCCAGCGGGCGAGGGGATCCATTGCTGTGGTTGACAGTCAGGTCTTAGTCATTTGTGGACTTGGTTCAAGGCGTCTTACCCGCTTCCGCAAGGCCAAACGCTTCGAGTTTGTGAAAGATGGCAAGGCAATATTTCTTCGTCGCGTTAAGATGCTGTTTCCTCCGCGTTAGTCTAAGGCTTGAATCCCGGGTCACCAGGACTTGGTCGCTGAATATATTGGCAACCTTTTCGTATTCATGTACATGTGTGTACTCCTTCCCCGAGGGTTCTCTCCACCCGCGAGGTTCTGGACGCTGGAGTTCCAAGGCATCGGCTGTGTCCTGGCGATCGCATGCTCGCAGCAGACGTAAAGCATCGTTGCAGCGACCTTGCCAGTCTAGGAGTTGTATCTCGACATCTTTTCTTTCGTTATATTCCTCGCTCTCACATGGTGTTGCATTTACCCCATCTGTTGACTGGGTACGTAGCCCTGTGGTGGAACTTCTCGTGCTGATAGTGGGGAACAGCCGCCGCAGCGGGAGCGAGGACCAAAAGGCTGGTACACTTGACGGAGGGTTGCTTTTGCGTATCAAATTGTCACAGTCGCCGCTGAAGTGATCTCGACGAGGACAGGTGAAGCATACGACCTTCTGCAGATTCGCGCAGTCCAGTTTAGAAGTGGTTCCCTGCTTGCAGCCGTCGCAAAAGTGCCTTGTTGGTATAACCGCATCGGGATCGTTTGGGGTGTATGACATGCTATGTAGGTGGTGAGAGGTAGGGAATAAGAGATGCTGATGCAGATGCGACCTGTAACAAAATTGATTAAGTGAGAGATGTTGACGTGAGGGCGAAACAAGAACGCAAGACAGGACGCGGGTACCCGTGACGCCAAGCTTATGTGTTACCCAGGTAGCAAACGGACCTTGAGGTTACCGCAAGTTGGGCAAAGCGTGACAAGTAAGGTACTGAACGTCGTGGCCGTGAATCTCTCGCATTTTGCACTTTATAGCGAGATCGACGAGACTTCCCTACGAGCAAACGATTCATCGTTTCCTGTGAGCATGGCCAAGACGAGTGGTCGAGCTAGAAAGGTCCCGGACCGACACACGCTATCATCCTTATTCTCGAGGGTGAAAAGCCACGGCTTGTTCGGTTGCATGTTAATTCGTACTGTCGTAACGCGTGTTTCCTCGTCCTTCTCACGGGCCAACGATTACCGCAACGGGATACCTTCATCCCCATCATCATTCAAAGTGTCCATCTCGTCTCCGCCAAAGCCTTCACTACCCACATCATCGCCGACATCAAAGCGCATAAACTTCTCATTCTTCGCCTCAGCTGCATAATGATTAGCAGTGTCTTCTCCACAAACCGAATCAGGAGATACGTACTACCCCACTCCACAACCTGTCCATCCTGAACCTCGCAGTCCTTGAGAACAGTCTTGTCGCCGTCTTTAGCATCGCCACCCTCCATCTTACATCTCCGGCCCAATATACAGTCTGTGAGTTGTACGTTGGGTCCGATTTCGACTCCGTCCATCAACAAACACCTCAACAACCTAGCGCCCTCGCTGATCTTGCAGTTTGGACCGATGACGCTTTCCTTGATGTTGGTCTTCTCTTCTACGATGACGTTGTCCGCTAACAGTGAGTTCTCGGCTTCTACACGACACTTCCGGGGGATAGACTCCTTGTGGACGATTTTCGACTGATGGGCGAATGGTGATGCTGCTTCTTTGCCGACCTCCTCGATCGACTGTAGCTTTGCTAGGCGGAGTGAGACGGTAAGCAAAAGATGTGAGTCGTCTACACGGCGAATGAGGGGTTCGGCAGGTCCCGACGGTTGGACGTAGGCAAGGATTGGTGGTACCGTAAGCTTCGTATTCGAGGTGAGCGATTTCGCGGATTCGGGTATGCTGGACGATTTTGTGACTCTCGACGCGAGTGTCGTGGGAGCCTTTGAGTCGGATTCTGTGTTACCGCCTGAGTATGTGGTGCTGAATTTGGATACATCGATCTCTTCCTCGACAACCTGCGACCCATGATCCGACTCCTCGTCCTCGCCCTGAAGTATTTGTCGCAAACCCAACTTGTCTCCCAGACCGTTTTGCCAGCCCGCCTTCGCCCACCACCCCAAAACCTCCTCGCTGATACTCTCGAATTTCTCGTTCTTCTTGATCATCTCAATAACCCAATATGGGAAGAAGTAGATGTGTGCGTCGCGATGGGTCGTAAGCATTCTTATCCGCGCGTGCTGGCGAATGAGGGAATGTCGTAGCGGGAATGTCTTGTTCTCCTCGGTGATGTCGTTCAGCGTGTCGGTGGGTACGGAGTAGACCAATTTCGAGATGTTGCGGCGCAGCGAGTCTGTCGGAACAGGGACGATGGACGTAGGTAGCGGTGTTGTCGCAATGAAATCCGTCTCCTCCTTCTTCCTGCTGCCTTCTCCCTTGGCCTGGTACCACACGCCCATGCCGCCTCTTCTTCCGAGCTTCTCTCCGCCAGCGCCGAAAGCAATTTTGCTGCCGTTGTGATCTAGTCCACCGCTAGCTCCTGCGAATCCGCCCTGCTCTACCATCCATGCGTCTGCCAACGCCGTGCCGTCCAGTTCGCATACGAGATCGCATGGCAGTACTATGAAGTCGCCTTTAATCGCGTTTTGTAGCTCAGGTAACCGGAAGAGGTCGCCAGTACTCGTCTGATGTGAAAGGTCTTTCGGCGCAAGGATATCTGGTTTCGGCGAGGGGAGGGTTGTGAGGTGTGGGTTTTGCGACATGGCAGCCTCGATGGCTTCTAATGACTCTGGCGGTGTCACGACTGTGATGTCTATAAGATATTAGTACAAAATACAAAAGACAGATGGGCGTAATGGTATACCTGTGACTCCCATGCGGTAACACCATTCCAGAGGATACCAGACCATAGGCCTGTTCGCAATGGGCAGCAGGGCCTTTGGTATCTCCTTGGGCGTAGATGTGAAGGTACTGAAGGAAGCACCAGGTCCGCACAAAATGAGGGCCTGGAAGCCCGGCGCGGGCAGACTCGTCGCGTGAGGCATTGTGGTGTGTGCGGTGGGTGTCGCGATGTGAGTGTAGAGTTGCAGCACTGGCCTATTTCGATATGGTTTAGACAGGAAGGTCCTGTTTCTGGCTTCGCTTGTGAAATGGTATTGGCGTATATCAGCCGGGTGATGCTGCAGGTACAAAGGCGTGTGGGGTGTTAGAGTCACCCCGCCGCCAAAAGTTCGAGGGCGGCTGACTCGCGCACACTCCCCGAGGGCCTGTAAGCGCGTGTCAGGCAGGCAGGCAAGCTTCAGCTCCCAGCCACTCGCCCTGGCGTGCCGGCCGTCAACAACAGGGAAGCAGCCGAGCGGCAGCGGCTGACGACCAAAACAACGCCCGACCCGCCACGAAACATTTCACGATACCATGACCTGAGACGCCATGTCGTCCTTCAACTACGACCGCTACGACCGCCGCCAGAACAACTCGCGCAACCGCGGCGCCCTCGGCTTCTACGTTCCTCTGATCCTCACCGTCACCGTCGCAACCGCCGGTCTCGCAGCCTGGGTCTGGAGTGCGCGCGAGGACAGCCGCGACTACTCGTCCGATGACGATCTCTCCTATGGCGAAGATTCGGCCCACGAAAAGCGACAGGGCAGGGCGCCTGCAGCACGCGATGTCTCTGGGTTTCCTGTAGGGGAAGGGGGCGGTGAGGGCTATGGCTACGGCGATGGCACGCTGCTCGGCCGCGCACAAGGCGTCATTCGTCGCACACCATCACCACAGCAGCTCTTCGATACCGTGAGCAAGAAGACAGCTGCGGGCTGGGCCGCGGCAGGTGCTGCAGCTGGTGCCGCGCTCGCTTCTATCCGCGAGGAAGACAAAGACGAAGCTTTTGGCGACCACTCTCGATGGAATGAGGAGGCCACAATTAGAAGGAATGTCGAGGCGCAGAGCCGGGACAGCAATGCTGCAGTCGACGTGCAGGCACGAAGCTTCGCGGAGAGCGTGCGGAAGGCTGAAGGCAGAGGCCAGGGCTACGGAGGAAGGAGGAAGACGGTAGTCTTGGTCGTCAGCGCAGAAAGCCTGGACCGGTTGGACGATGACGAGGGCTCGTACCGCGAAGAAAACGCTGTAAGCATTGCGTCTCATCTCTCTCTTCACGTGCCAGAAACTAACAGCTCGCAGACCATCCTCTCTCACCTCCCCGACACCGACTTCTCCCGAACCAAGCTCTTCGTCCTCATCTACTCCCCATCGCTGCGCTCGCGCCCACAATCCCGCGCTAACTCACGCACTGGCTCGTCTTCGCTCGGCGACTCATACTCTGCCATCAGCACACCCGCACGCACACCAGGCGAGGAGCTGTCGTCCGTCGAACCTGTCATCTACACACCCGCACCAAGCACCAGGGGCTCTGACAACTCACTCTGGAACACCCTCCACTCTCAGGCCCTCCGCCTCGTCGAGGACCCAGCCATGGTCATGCCTTTCAACACCACCACTGGCTTCGTGCATATGCTCAGGCACCTCGGACCGGAGCTTGTCTACGTAGTCGATGCGTTGAGCGGCGTGAACGGTCAGAACATTGATGACATCAGGAAGTGGGTTGGACAGACAATTGTTGTTGTTGGCGGTGATGGCACTGGCCTTGGTGGGCTTGTTGACACGGACGACGAGGGCCCCATGCGCAAGGGCAAGGAGAGCGAGCACACTGTTAGGTGGTGGCAGGTTCGCAATGACATGATCGGGCTGGGCAAGGGCGTCGAGGTGGTGGATGCTTCTAGGCTTGAAGACGACTACGAAAGGAGGGTCGGTGGACGCGAGTAGATTCGCTTGCTTCTGTACTGGCCTGGAGTTTGACGATGTTACCGATGTGTATAGGGACCTTTCGCGATGCTTGTATCTGATTAACGACGAATATACCATGCTTTTTGACAGACTGGGCTCATCACGAGACGACGTTGTGCGCAACGAAAGACAAGAACGTGAGAACAGTGAACGCCTGCGCAAAGCCCATGACGCGGGCTTTGCTGCGTACATAGCATTTTGTCTTAACAACAACCTAATCCCTAAGACCATATAGACTCCTGCCTAGAAAATTTCCTTGTGAATCCCGCTTGGAACGCCTCAACGCCGATTCAAGAGATGATCGCGCTGGGAATCTACATCTGAACACGGAGCAAGTAACGAAGCTTGACCTGAGCAACGTTGTAGGCGATGTACTCGTTGTACTGCAAGTACGCGTTGGGTACATTGGTAGCTCCAGGCGGTGTCGATACATCGGGCTAGTATGGTTAGCTGTGAAACTAGATCTGGGAATGCGAGCTTGCTTACCATCATGCAGCCCTTGAGGGCTGGGTTCACGCAACCCGCGTCCTTCCACTTCTTTGGGCCAGTCTGTCCCATACCAAATGTGCTGTGTAGGCCCTTGTTGATGGCGTCCTCCCCAGCAGTGTACGACGCGTTGGTAAGCTCGTGCATTGGGTTGCCGAGCTCAGCTTCACAGAGAAGAAGCAGTGCAGTGCCTCCAGAATTGTACGAAGCGCAGTAGTTGGCGGATTTTGAAGACATATCCGCGAGATAGATACCTTTGCCAAACATGTATCCGCTGACAGGGGCTTCCGGTGGAGCGATTCTGAGACCTTGACCTAAGATACCACCATAGTTGGTGACTCGGGATCCGTGCCAAAGCAAGCGGCGGTTGCTTGCGATCTTCGTATACTTGCTCTTGTCGAAACGGTCGAATTCTCCTTGACGCTCGATGCGGAAAATCTCTTGAACTTTGTAGCTGACATGATGTGTCTTGCCCTTCGAGTTGTTGAGATACTCGTCGATCTCCACGAATTCGCGACTCTTATGTTGAAGAGGGGTCATCTCGTTCATGCCAAGTCCCTGGAATTGTTTGTCGAGCTTGTTCACATCGCTCTTGTCCTTCAGTTGGTCTTTGAGCATAGCAGCAGTCTCCTTCATGTCCGACAGGCTATAGTGAAGTCAGTATACGCCTCGCATGCATGTCATACAGCAATGACTTACCTCTCAAGTAGTTCAATCTCCTTCTTAAGGAGTGTGATGTCTCGAATGACCGGCGGACGATTGCGACCGAAGGCGTGTGGGATAAGTGAGAAGTACTGGTTCGACAGACGTTCAACCTCTGCCCTTGAATCGTTGTCGTTCTCGTCGATAAGCACGGACAAATCCTTCAAAGTTTGGAAACCGCGAGCGATGGTGCCTTTACTGAGCTTGCCCAGTGGGAGTTTGTTTGCGTCGTAGTTCAGGGCAGTCATGGTTTGGTTGAAGTAGTCCTAGTAGATGTTAGTTTGGGGCATACATATCAGTATATCTTGATGGATGAACGCGTCCTGAGGCATTGTCGTCGCCAGGCTCCATTATGAATTTTTTTCTTCAGATGCGACGCGGGTTGTAGCCACCCGGAAACTCCAAAAGCACTGGATTCTTACCTGGTTGAAGATGAGCTTCATGAGATCCTGGACTGGAGGAGACAAGGTGCTGTCAGGCGTAACGCCATTGGTCTCGTTGGCATCAGCACCAGCATCGGCATCGCCGTCGTCATCGTCGTCCGAGTCAGGGTTGTAGGAGCGCTCTACGTAGGCGTATTTGCCAGCCTTCGGCTCGTCACCGCGGTTCGCCCACTTGAGGCCAGACTTGTCCTTGAACTTCTTCTCAAACTCCTGCATGGCATTACTGAGGCTCCCATCGCCAAGCATCTTCATCTGGCCACGGTCGCCGACTCGCCCCCAGCGTGTCCACGTTCGGTAGCTGGAGCCATCGGTGAGAAGCTGGACTTTGTAGAACTTGTCTAAGGTAGTCAGCATACACGCTCAAAATCTGTGAGTGACTGCCGCAACTCACTGTTGTTTGCAGACGAGTTTGTTTGGTTAAGTGACGCGTCATAGATAGTGCCGTCGTTGTTGTCAATGTAGACGCGCCAGCTAGCCAGAGGGCAATGCTCGTCTACGGAGATGGCAATCTGCTTGGACTTGGCATTTTGTCCATCTCCAACTTTGGCATTCTCTTTGATCTTGGGCTTCTTGGTCTCCTGTTGTGCAGTTGGTGGTGATGCAGATGACGCCGCGCGCTTCTTTGACCCGTTCTGGACAGGGACAGGGGCAGAGGCAGGAGCTGGCGCCGCCGCCGCAGAAGACAACACATATTGCGACTCAGGAACATAGGAATCTGCTCCAACCGTTAATTCGAAGTTCTTCGTTGAGATTTGAGAAGCATGTTGCGGTTCTGAGTGCGTCGGAATGTTCTGGACTTACCTGTCGCCTCGCACTCGTCGAGCCATTCGAGGCTAACGATCGACACGTTCTGAGCAACAGCAGTCTTGACTTTCGTGGAATTGCTCTCGAAGTCTTTCTGTGTTGCGATGAGATGGGTTGTGTCCGGTGTGACGCTCGACATGTACTCGGCGCCGAGTGACGTTATACGCGTCTGTAGCGCTTTCTGGGTTACTCCACTCGGGAAGCGGCCAGATGCCGCGATGGACAATCCAGTAAGTACCATTGATGCGATTGATGCGATTGATGCGCTTGATGCGATTGACTTCGATGAACCCTGGAAGACGCGATGCAGCTGGATTGGGGGCGCAGAATGGCTATTTGAACATTTGATTGAGACGGAACCAGGTGGCCGATGAGACGGTGGCCTGTGTTCAGAAGGAACGCCCTTAGGCATCAGCGCCCAAAGCGGACTAGCCCCCATTTCTGCCTTCGCGAACGGCACGCGTGCACACATGATAAGACGGCCTCGGGAGTCGTGCCACAAGCATCTGCATCAACCACGACAGCAAACTTCGCTCACATAAGTCACTTCCTATCAAGATGGCATCACTACTCACCATACCGCTGGAATTGCTGGTCGCGGTTTCAGAATACCTCCCTACTGAAGATCTTGGTTCACTGCGTCTTGTATGCAAACAAACCGAGAAGTCGCTCTATGAATGGTTTTCCAAAGAGTTCTTCTTCAAGAAGCAGTTCATGCTCACGCACAAGAGCCTGCAGGCGCTCATCGACATATCGAAGCATGCCAGTCTTTCCAAGAAGCTGGTACACATCATCATTGCCACCAATGTCTACAGCGAGATACCACTACGCTTCAGGGACGACGACGCCGCTACGCGCTACATTCAGGGCTACGAGGACCAGAAAGCGCTGTTGGGTACTGGGATCGACCGCGAGATGCTTACGGAAGCCTTCGAGCGTCTCGAGAACCTCACCACCGTCGGGATCCGCGACTTCAACGCAGGCAATCGAGTTCGTGATGGCAAGAGCTGGAGCTCCTGGGGCGCAACTACCGTCCATCGCGAGACCGGTATTGAGCTACGGTTCGCTGATCGCGATTCTTTCGGACAGGATGTCGGCACTCGTTTCACGTCACGCGTCTTCTCCAGCGTGCTGTACGCTTTGGGCAAGGCTAACCGGCGACCTACTGAGTTTGAGGTACTGCTTCGTCAGCGCGGCCTCCCCGACACGGCATTCTTCCTTCCAGACTACATCCGACCTACAGTGGAACCCATATTGCAGAACACAAGCACGTTACTCTTGAACGTGGACCTCAAGCCTCGTTACCTGCACACCCATAGCAACGGGACGTCAGTGGATCCAAACGCGGGACGCTCGCTTCGGCGCTTCCTCCATTTCACTCCCAATCTCGTTCATCTTCGCTTGAACTTTGAGAAACATCTGGTGGCGAATAACGAGGACTTTCTGCAGTGGTTGGCTACTCCGAACCCCGCTACCGGCTCGCATATAGCGACTTTCCTTGACCCTGCCCCTGTTGCTCTACCGCTCTTAAAGAACCTCGAGCTTGGTCAGCTAAGCGCTCGGGCTGATATCCTGTTCAACTTTATCTCCAAGTTCGCCCCGACTCTGGAAGATCTGAGCCTTTGGAGGATGAACATCCCCGCTGCAGTCGCTCCACCTCACGGACACAAGCCCAATTTCTGGCGCGATTTCTTCCGCAAGCTGTCCAAGACGCCGCGACTTGCTCTTACTCATCTTAAGGTCGGCATGTTGCAGCAAGACCACATGTATGTGACTTTCAAGAGCGATGATGCCACCAATAATTTGAACATCCCAGTCCCAGCGAAGAAGGTGAAGGAGTACGCTGGAGCAGACATGGGCAAGTTTTGGGAGGAATTACAGGAAGAGGTGACCGTGGATTGGCCGTCGTCGCCACCCGTGGATCCTGAATTCGCAAGCGACGTACAAAGTGAAGATGAAGACGAAGAGATGGATGATGATGAAGATGATGATGAAGATGATAGCGATGAGTGAGACGAGTCTCTAGGTGCTTTCATGATGTTACGATCTATACTCCCTAATTCCAGCCTTTCCTTTATTAAGCAATGGTTGCATGAAGTCGCCTTTCATGTACATTTTGAATGAAACGTCTTCAACACAGTCGCAATGATTTCTTTGTCCAGACTTCGTGGTGTACAACTAGCTTCACATCCATGGACACTACATATGTCGCCCATCTGACCAGACAACTCTCCTTCCTCAAGTCTAGGCGCAAGGCCCAGAGCTCAATGAAAAAGATGACAAGATACCGTTGACAGACACGCATCACTGATGCGCACGGTACACAAACAGCACTGCGAACAGTGCGTGTTGAATGCCTGGAAGAACGAGAATCACCTCGTCCTCTCTCCAAATCCCAAAGCCCTCGGAGGTCAGTATCTGCAAGCGACAAGCACTGCGTCAGATAGACTGTCTGTGACCAGACTGAATGCGATTCCACCTTTCATCTTTGTGGTGGCCTCTCATCTTTCCCTGTTGACCCGCTTAGCGGACATCATCAGTATACCAGACCGGAGACCGGCCTGGCTGGGACGACAAGGCGCTCAAGGCGGATCTTGAAGTTGCTGACAACCAACCTATCTAGTGAGTGTCGTCGTACCCTGCCGTGTGGTACCCCGTACGTAAATCGGGCGCGACAGTATGACCTCCAGTAACCCAGCTTAGCTGACAGCCACTTGGCGGTTGCACCAGCTTAGCTGACATGCGAGTTGAACATGAGACCTTCCCATGGCAGTAGTGTTCTGCGAAGCAACTGAAGAGAAAAGAAGAAGTCGAAACGGGTGGGGAGCAGCGGCTTATATACCCAGAGGGCGGCGCCAAGATCGTACGGCGCTAAGCGTCAGTCACCTCCGTGCGGCTTGCGGTTGCGGCGAGGCAGCCGATTCTCACTCTCACTTCGTACCTAGATAGGTTAGACCCAAATCACGCGCTCGTGAAGACTGTTCGATTATCAGAATAGACTAATAGTACGCAAGCATTCTTCCGTAACTCGTCCTTCACTTCGTAGTTGAGCTCCCGATTACGTAGTTCTTGGAGGCAAAACAGTCGAGACCTGCCTGCCACCCGAAAATAGCTCTTTTCCTAGCTTTCACGATGCTCGGCATTCCCTCCTACCATAAAGACAGGCAGCGCCCTCAGCAAGGCAACCAATTCGATTCCCACATCCAGTCGTTTCCAAGTGATCACCTCAAAGATGGCGCCTGTAAAGATCAAGAACGAGCCGCCCAAGAAGACTGAGGCCCAGATCATCGTCGGCCTACAAGAGCATATTATCGTCCTCGAAAAGCGCCTGCGGAAGAAGCAGAAGATGGGAGAGGTCACCGATGACGACGACAACTACGACAACGACTACAACAACGGCAACGACGATGACGACGACGACGACAACGACAACGACAGTGACAGTGACAACAAAGACAGCGATGACGACGATGACGGCGATGTCGCTCCAATCTTCTCCAACACCTCCGACACCCAGCTCGCCCTCCGCCTCGATGGCGTCACCCGTCAGCGTGATCAATACAAGGGCGCGATCGAGGTTGGCCTTGTCGAGAACACCAAGCTCCGCGAAGAGCGCGACCACTACCGGAATCTCTACATGGGAGTGATTCGCTCTACCGGCAGCGCCAACACCAACAGCGTCGGTAACAACAACTTCCTCAAGATCGAGTCGAATTCTACCCACTACCACATCAACATGGCTCAGGATGACAACCCCTTCAGTGGCTTCGTCAAGGCGCCCAAACTCAGCGAGCCCAGCGAGCCCGAGGTCAAGCGTCCGATATACGGCGATCAGTGTCATCGTGAGAAGAGGCACAAGCCTTGTCGCAAGACTTCATGTCCCTACTGGCACCGTTCCCAAGGCGCGCGTTTCGCTGCCATTCGCCCTACTCTCTTCTTCAACAAGGCTGCCGAGAACCGAGCTCAGCGCCGCTGAACATGGCTGTCGGGCTATTCAGCGGCTATCGACATGAGCTTAGTGAAGCGACCCAGTGCTGATTGCCTCCAGGATGGACTGTGGTGATAGGGTTGGGTTTGGGTTTGACATCGACAACCTCCCCGGTCGGCCTTGAGCATATGGCTTTGTTTCGACAATGACGATCTCATGGAGAGACTAAAGGATGGTGTTACTTGGCTTACACGGCGTTGAGAACCTCATAGGGGCTATGAAAGAAGGGTGTTCTGGTGCTAGTCTTTCGCGATACCCATTGCTTTGTAGTCTCACTAGTATGAATGAAAACTTGCAGTCACACATGGAATGATTTACCAAGTAGAGTGATGTGAAGACTTCGAAGGTGACGAAAGAGAAGA